>Ga0137308_100074_pt1 | contig 173163 bp, 127 predicted proteins | sample Inofrocosms_June_FD_97181 | JGI IMG/M metagenome (GOLD analysis project Ga0137308, IMG submission 97181) | Mouse cecal microbial communities from Vienna, Austria - N-Acetylneuraminic and N-Acetylglucosamine D2O microcosms_June | ecosystem: Host-associated > Mammals > Digestive system > Large... | reverse complement strand
CAATGATGGATGAATTTATTGATTGGATGAAAACAACCAAAGAGCCTTCTCAGCCAATATTGGCAATTATTGATATGCTGGTAATACTGGCAAAGAAATACCCCATTGATGCTAATCTGTTAATTAAAAAAGAGAAAGTTCAAGAATGGAAAAATGTTTTTAACGATTGGTTTGAACGTTGTAGCAGTAGAATTCCTGCCAAGTTTAGAAATGGAATTAAAGCAAATGGTGATGAACTTTTTAAAGAATTAGAACAATATGGACATTAATAATTTTGCAGCGGCTATTGAACCTTTCTTTTGGGTTGAACATGAATCAACAATTTCGGTATGTCTGACTGTTGGCGAGTATAAAACGGAAATCTTTCAATCAAGAGAAGATGAAGGATTTGAAGGTAATGGCTACGACTGGGAGTCACTGGCTCGTGTCTTTATTGACGAACAAGCACCAGAGCTATCCGAAAGCATTGATTTCGATTCGGAAGGAAGTATGTTCTGTGCTTATTCAAGTGATAAAGAGGCTTTAAGAAAGTTCATCTTACAGTTTAAAGAAGCATGTGAAAATAAAAAATTAATAATGGACTTATTCTCCCATGCTGAATTGGATTAAAAGAACGATGCTAACAAGCACCTGTGCCGCCTATAACGGCGGCAAGCTGCAACCCATTAGTAACTAAAAACCAATAGAATATGGACAGAGTATTTATGCTGTGTATGGCGGTTGCCGGATTGCTTTTTGCGGCAGCTTGCGATAAGGAGGAAATTATGAGTACTCCGATGGAGTGGTCAGTCGAGAATATGACTCCTGAGAGCGTCGTTTGCGAAGGTCCTTCACCGGGCTATATACCTAAATATTACTTCAGGGCAAATGGTGATGAGGGGGAGATCGTTATGACCTGCAATAATTACGACGTGCTCAATCCGATTTCAGGAAATTCGGACACTTACGATTCGGGGTGGGCCACCATCAAAGTCGAAGCAAACCAACTGAAGATACACTTCCCCTACAACACTTCGGGTGCTCCAGAGGTATCGGAATCGATTACCCTTACAGCAAACGATGACAAGAATATGGTTCAGACAATCATTGTGTTATTCAGGACCTTCGAGAAAGGGGAACAGCCCGACCCGCAACCTGAGCCTTTGCCTGATGAAGCCAAGTTCAAGATAGTACAGGCGGGATTCACACCGTTGATGCAACTTGACAGCCGGCTGCCGGCACCGCTTGATCTGATTACGTTCAGAATCACTGATGTGAACGACAAATACACTGCTTCGGGCTTTCCTGAATTCACGCAATACTACGACTCCATTGTATGGAATGCCGATGGTTTTCCCCATACTCTCAGAATCTATGAAAGCAAAGCTACAGCAGAAGGCTCAGAAACCCACCTTGCCACGCAGTGGGGCTCGCATTTCTTCAAGAGCGGCACTATAAAGAATCACCTCAAAGGTTACCGTAATGGAAAGGTTGAATATGAAACCTCGCTTGACATGACCCTGCACGAGCGGGATTTTATGGGACTTGACTGGAGTATGGTAGTATTGCTGAATCCTAAGAACCCCACTGTATATTGTCGTTTAGACACAGACTATGAGTATCAAGTGAATGACATTGTGGCGAAGGACGGCAATCCTTTTTCCAAGATAATCCCTGTGAATCATAAGCTGATTCAGGATTCCGACTTTCCGGCAGTGGCGCGAAAAGCCATTATTACGCTGATGGATAACAATGTGGGCGAGGGCCGCAGTGCCAAAGGAAAAGAAATCTTGTTCAAATGCCTTCCCGACGAGGGTATGGAGGCCGAACTGTATTGGGAAAACAAAACCTCCCGTATGCTGATGCTGCATCAACTCGCCAATAACCCTGACGGACTTGCACAGAATATGTATTATCTGCATGCCGAACCTAAATAACGGCTCTATTGGCATTGAATAGATTTAAAAGGCTATCTTTATCCCACACAAAAAAATGAAAATTTATGAGAGCGAAAAAATACCTTATCGCGGCTAACGAAATCAAATTGTTACTCACCGACTGGGACGGTGCCGACGGCTGCATTGCTACCGACAGAATAACTGTCGACGGACTGCCGGTAGGGTACATGTACCGCGAAAAACCTGCCGAAGGCACGGAGTTCGAGGGCTATGACAGCGGGTGGCGCTTCTTTGCCGGCGACGAAGACGACGAATACGTTGACAATGCGGACAACGGCGGCATCTACAAGTTGAACACTATATGCAACTATTCGCCCGAGATAATTCCCTTCCTTGGCGCTCCCTACGGTTCTGCCTATGCCCGCGATGAAAACGGAGAGTTTCAGTACGAGCCATTGGAACGCGCCGACGAAATGTAGAGGATTTTACAGAGATTGAAGCATATTCAATCAAAAAATTTTTCGTTATTGACATAATTATTTAATTTTGCATATTGCCATAAATCTCCGGCCATATGCATAATCGAGAAAATGGAATATTGAAAAGGGCGCTGTCGATGTATGTCGACGGCTTTCGGTCTATGACCGTGGGGCGCAAGCTGTGGCTGCTGATAGGCATAAAGCTTGCCATATTCTTCCTCGTGCTCAAGCTGCTGTTTTTCCCGGATATTCTGGCCCGGGACTATGATAGCGACGAGGCCCGGGCCGAGGCTGTCCGAGAGGCGCTTATAATCAAAAATCCTTAAAAATAACCAGATAAACAAATAATTATGAACGAACTCGTGGACTTAGTTGACTGGTCGAGAGCGCAATTCGCTCTTACAGCAATGTACCATTGGCTCTTTGTGCCGCTTACCATAGGCTTGTCGCTCATAGTGGCCATAATGGAGAGCATATATGTGCATACGGGCCGTGAACGCTGGAAAGGCATCACCAAGTTTTGGATGACGCTTTTCGGCATCAATTTTGCGTGCGGCGTGGCCACCGGCCTTATTCTCGAATTTGAATTCGGCACCAACTGGTCGAACTACAGTTGGTTTGTCGGCGACATATTCGGTGCGCCCCTTGCCATCGAGGGCATTGTGGCATTCTTTATGGAGTCTACATTTGTGGCAGTAATGTTCTTCGGCTGGAACCGTGTGAGCAAGCGCTTCCACCTTGCCTCCACATGGCTTACGGCAGCCGGAGTGTCGCTGTCGGCGCTGTGGATTCTGGTGGCCAACGCGTGGATGCAGAATCCTGTTGGAATGCGCTTCGACCCCGCCCAGATGCGCAATGTGATGGACAATTTCTTTGAAGTTGCGTTCAACCCCGTGGCTATGAACAAGTTTTTCCATGCCGTGTTCAGCGGATGGACTCTCGGAGGCGTTTTCGTTGTCGGTGTCAGTTGCTGGCTTCTGTGGCGCAAAAGGAATGTGTCGGCGGCCATCAGCTCTGTCCGTGTCGGCGGCCTTGTCGGGCTTGCCGGCATACTGCTAACATTCTGGACCGGCCACGGCTCTGCCGTGGAGGTTGCGCGGGTGCAGCCTATGAAGCTTGCTGCTATGGAGGGCCTCTACCGTGGCACCACCGGGCAGGGACTCGTTGGCTTCGGCATACTCAAGCCCGAGGGCGAGCGCACAGATGAGGAGCCGTTGATGTTCGGCGTCGACATACCATATGGCCTGTCGCTGCTTATCGACGGCAACACCACCAGCTTCGTACCCGGCATACGCGACATTATCGACGGCATTGACATCAACGCCGCCGGAGATACGGTGTGCACCGTTTCGTACGCCGACCGCATAGCTCTCGGCACGCAGGCCCGCGAAGCCCTTTCGCGTTACAACGAAGCAAGCCGGGCCGGAGATAGCGCCGCCATGGAAGCAGCCGCAGCCGAGGTTGAGCGCAATTTCAAGTATTTCGGTTACAGCTACCTGTCGTCGCCGGAGGCGGCCATTCCGCCTGTGGCTCTTACGTTCTATTCATTCCGCGTGATGGTCATAACAGGAGGCTTGCTGCTGCTTGTGCTCGTCGTGGCAACCTTTGCGAGCAAGCGCCGTCGCGGCTGGCTCGAAAAAGGCTGGTTGCAGTGGGCCGGCATGCTGTCGATAGCCCTTGTGTGGATATGCAGCCAGTCGGGCTGGATTGTTGCCGAAGTGGGACGCCAGCCGTGGGTCATTCAGGACCTTATGCCTACCGGTGCTGCCATATCGGATATTCCGTCGGCGTCCGTCAAATTGACATTCTGGATTTTCGCCGTCATTTTCACCGGGCTGCTGATAGCTGAAATCAGCATCATGCTCCGCTATATATCATCGGCCTCGAAGTCAAACATTGAAACACCCAAACACTGAGAAATATGGAAACACTCGAAATGCTTCAGGCCTATTGGTGGCTGCTGATTGCCGTCCTTGGCGCGGCCCTTGTATTCCTGCTCTTTGTTCAGGGCGGACAGTCGATGCTTTTCTGCGTTCGCGATAACGACGAGCGCCAGCTTATCATAAACTCTGTCGGCAGCAAGTGGGAGCTTACCTTTACCACGCTCGTGGTATTCGGCGGTGCCTTCTTCGCTTCCTTCCCGCTGTTCTACTCCACGAGCTTCGGAGGCGCGTACTGGCTGTGGATGCTCATACTCCTCAGCTTCGTGGTGCAGGCGTTCAGCTATGAGTTCAGGCGCAAGCGCGGCAATATATACGGACGCACCACCTACGATTGCTTCCTGCTTTTCAACGGCTTCTTCGGCTGCGTACTGCTCGGCGTGGCTGTGGCCACCTTCTTCTTCGGCGGCGATTTCACAATCTCCAAGGCCAATATCCTCAATCCCGCCTCCCCGGTTATATCACAGTGGGCGCCCACACACGGCCTCGAGGCTATAGCCGGCTGGAAGAACCTCCTCCTCGGCTTTACGGTCTTTTTTATCGCCCGCACCATGGCATCGCTGTACTTTGTCAAGGACATGGAGGGAAACGCCGAGGTAGTTGCCCGTATGCGCCGCCGTGTGCTTGTCAACGGCCTTGTGTTCGTGGTACTCTTCGTGGCCTTTATGGTTGTGCTAATGATGGCACCCGGCGTGCGCTTCGTCGAAGGCCGTTGCGAGATTGTCGAAAACATATACTTCCACAACCTTTGCAGCATGTGGTGGCTCGCCGTCCTACTGCTCGCAGGCGTGGTGTCGGCTGTATATGGCGTGCTGCGCGGCGCCCTCGATAAAAAATGGAACTGCGGCATATGGTACGCCGGAGCCGGAGTGGGACTCGCCGTGCTCGTGCTGTTCTGCATCGCGGGCTATAACGGTACCGCCTACCTGCCCTCGGTGTCGGATCCGGCGTCGTCGCTTACCATAGCCAACAGCTCTTCTTCCGAGTTCACGCTCACCGTTATGAGCTGGGTTTCACTGCTGCTGCCGTTCGTTATTGCCTATATATCCTATGTATGGACAAAGATGAGGAACAAACCGTCCAACCCGGCCGATGACCACCAGTATTAAACATCACTAAACTCACCACAGGGGACGCGGCCGGGTATGGCCGCGCCCCCTTATTTGATATGGCAGACACTTATTATACCATCACGGCGCCCGCCGAGGGCATATACAAGGAAAAAATGAGCAAGTTTATGGCCTTTGCCGAACCTGTCACGACGGCGGCCGAGGCCAAGGCTGTGATAGCGGGATATGCCAAGAAGTACTTCGATGCGCGCCATGTGTGCTGGGCATATATGCTTGGTTCTGCGCGCACCGAGTTTTTAAGCTCCGACAACGGCGAGCCATCCGGCACTGCCGGAAAGCCTATCCTCGGACAGATAAACTCGTTGGGGCTTACCGACGTGGTGGTGGTCGTGGTCCGATACTTCGGCGGCATCAAGCTCGGCACGTCGGGCCTCATCGTGGCCTATCGCGAGGCGGCACGCGAAGCCCTTACCGCCGCCGAGATAGTGGAGCGGCACGATATGGCCGAAATATCCTTCAACTTCCCCTACCTCGCAATGAACGATGTGATGAAGATTGCCAAGGGGGGCGGAGTCGACATCGTGAGCCAGATATTCGATAATTCGTGCGCCATGACAGTGAGCGTGCGTGCCGACGAACTTGAAAATCTCCGCAAGCGCCTCTCCGACATCGACGGCGTGACCCTTGTTTAAGTGATTTTGACTTATTAATCGTATTGAAAGACATAGCAGGACAGCTGTGTCTTTTTTGCTATGCTAATATGCGAAATTAAAATCCTTATAACACAACTATGATTTTGTATGATTCAGAGCGAGTGCAGACTCGTAAAGCGGCATATGGCGGCATTATCGGTCGATTGTGCTTCTTGTGCCTGCTCTTGGGCGTTGCTTTTGGCGCTCAGGCCCGTAAATTCACCCATCCCGGCATTTTGCATACGCCACGCCATATCGAGCGTATGCGCGGCCAGATTGAGAAAAAGGAATATCCTGCTTACGGGTCGTTCGCCCTTCTGAAAAACCATCATTGCTCTCAGGCTGATTACAAGCCATTCGGCCCGTTTGAAGTAATAGCGCGCGACGGGGAGTTCCGCCACACCAAGTCGAAGATGGAGCAGGACTTCAGCGCCGCCTACCAGAATGCGCTGCTGTGGGCATTGACAGGCACCGAGGCCCATGCCGCGAAATCATTGGAAATACTGCTTTCATATGCCCGTACTCTCAAGAGCATTCCCCACACCAACGACGCGCCCCTGCTCGCAGGCCTCGAGGGCTGGAAGATAGCATATGCCACCGAGATGCTCCGCCATACATACGACGGCATGACCGACAGCCACTTCGACGAAATAAACGCCATGCTGCGCAATGTCTTTCTCCCGGTAATGGACACATTCTATGGCCGCAAAGCATATACCAACGGCAACTGGGGGCCGATCGTTACCAAGGCATATATGGCGCTTGCCATACTTTGGGACAACAGCAAGATGTATGACAAGGCCGTCAAATTCTATCTGCACGCCAAAGACAACGGCACCATATCGAATTATATAAGCGGTGAAACCGGGCAGATCCAGGAGAGCGGCCGCGACCAGTCGCACTGCTTGCTTGGCATCGGAACTATGGCAACCGTCTGCGAGATGGCGTGGCAGCAGGGCGACGACCTCTACGGCGCTCTCGACAACCGCCTGATGAAAGGCTTCGAGTATGTTGCCAAGTATAACCTTGGCGAAGATGTACCTTTCAAACAATGGAAAGACATCACAGGCAAATACTGCGAATGGCCTGCCGTTTCCGAGTGGGGACGTGGCCGCTATATGCCTGTTTTCGAGATAGCGTACAACCACTATGTCCGACGAAAGGGCATGGCGATGCCGTATACCGAGCGCGTGCTGTCGATTATCCGCCCGGAAGGATATGACCGCGACCAACCGGCTTTCGGCTCCCTGCTCTTCAACGAAGGCGAGGCCGAGCCAGCCCGCATCCACGCCTATTCTCCGTTCAAGGTGCCCGCGTCGGGCCTCGCCGGAGCATATCCCTTCCACGTGAGGAGCGACGCGGAGTCGTCGCGCTATGGCGTCAAGGTATGCGGCACCGATGTTGCCGCAATAGAGTATGACAACACCGGCTTTGGCAACCAAGGCCATAATATGGATATAGCCCGCTTTGCGTCCAACACACTTACGCCTCAGGTGGAAATCCGCCTCAAAGACGGTATCGACATAAACAGCGTCACGATCCACCCCGTCCTCTTTTATCCGCAAGAAGTCATAGAGGTCAGCGCGGATAAGAAAACCGTCCGCTTCACTATGGACGACCGCCTGCCATACGCAATCGTGGCTGTGAACGGCGGCGATCCGCAGGACGCCATTACCAACGGGCCACAGCTCGTGCTAATAAACGATCCTCTCGAGAAAGCCGAGCGCAAGCCGTCGCCCGACGCTCCGAACGTGCTTGATTTCAAAGCTTTTGCCCAAGACTACCTGGCCGCGCACCCCAATGCCGACCGCGTGGGCGAAATTTGCCGCCCGGCAGGCACTGTTACCGACGCAAGCCTTAACAACGGCAAAATGTACACTTGGAACTATGACGAGGGGCATTTCGTGCCGTATACCGACAAAATAGTGGCATTCCCCGATAAGCGTGCAAGAAATGCCAACGACCTTAGCGACGCCCTGCAGGCTGCATTGGAAAAAATAAGAACCACGCCCGAACTCAACACCCTCTACATCGGCCCCGGCGTGTATCTGTGGTCCGGCCTGAGGATTATCGACTGGAACGGCGACACAGCCCGTGGCGGCAAGCCCCTCTACGTCTACACCGATGAAAATGCCCTTATGGTGAACCGCCTCAAGGAATGTCGCGAGGCCAACGAACCGGCGATACTTATCAAAAACTCGAGCTTTGTCACCGTTTCAGGCCGTGGCATGCACGACGGGCAGGGCTGCCTTACATTCGCCACCGACCGCAAGGACGCGCGCAACACTCCTCATCAGGGCGGCGTCGTGGTGATGGGTTCGCGCAATATCACATTCAACGACACATATATGCGCGACAGCCAGCAATGGAACTGGGAAACCCATAGCGCCAAAGACATCGTGTACAACAACATAAAGGGACTCACCCCCTACAACCACGGCTGGATTGACGGTCTTAATTTTTCGAGCGGCAGGAACATAACCGTCAACAATTCTCTCACCCTCGGCAACGACGATACCTTTGCAACCGGCCACTACAACCCTTCCGACGAGTTCCCGCGCCGCACATATACCGAGAATCCGTCGATTGACCTCGATAATACCGACGCCAACCCTGCCGAAATACGCCATACTTTCGCCGCTGCCGGAATATACAACGCCGACCGCCTCCGCTGGAGCGAGGACGACTCGGAGAATATCCGTGTGAACAATGCCATGGGCTGGACGCGCACCGCCCACTGCATCAGAGCCGGCAGCAATCTCGGCTATGGATACCGCAGCCCGGAGGACGATGGCACTTCGCTCAAAAGCTATCACTTCTACAACTTCCATTCGGTGGCCGGCAGCAAGGCCGGAGGCGATATCCGCTTCCAGAACGGCCGTTGCCCGGAGTGGCCCTCGTTCAAGGACATATCCATTCAGAATTGTTCTTTCTGGACTCCTGCAAGCCGATGGCTCCTTATGGCCACAGACGGCGGCAACAAGCACAGCATCAGCAATGTCACCCTCCGCAATATCCACTTCGTGAAACCCATTGCCAACCCCGCTCCTGAAATCACAGGCATCTCCAGCCTGACTATCGAAGGACTCCACATCGGTGGCAAGAAGATAACATCGCGTGGCGAATGCGGCATACCGGCCGAAATGAAGCGCGTTGACCGCTTCTCAGGCGATATCAATTAACAAAGAACAGGCTATATAGCCTGTATTAGCAGGGCGCGGCTACACGTCCCTGCTAATTTTCTAAATTGGATATGTAGTTGTCGTAATACGCCATCAGGAGCGTAGTGAGGGGCAGCGCTATAATCAGGCCGATAAATCCGAGAAGCGTCCCCCATACCGAGAGCGACAGCAATATAATCGCCGGGTTCAGCCCCATTGCCTTACCCATAATTTTTGGCGTGAGGAAGAAATCCTGTATCAGCTGCACGATTATATACACAGCCATACACGACCACCATATATGCCAGAAATCGACATCGGTATCTACCGAGTACACAAGGCAGAGCAGCGTGGCCGGCACAAGCGATATAAGCTGAAGATACGGCACCATATTGAGCAGACCTATGAAAAGCCCCAGCAAGACAGCCATAGGAAGGCCTATGATACTGAATCCTATGCAGAACATGATGCCCACGATGAAGGCCACCAAAGCCTGTCCGCGAAAATAATGGTTCATCGAATTTTTGACATCGTTGCCGATGCGGAATGTGATATCGCGGTACTTAGGGGGCACCATACGGCGCACCCCGCGCAACAGGCGCTCGTAGTCCAGCATTATGAACACCACGTACAGCACCACTATGAACCAGTTGAATACCCCCAACACAAAATTATATCCTCCGGCGATAAAAGAACCGGCAGCGCTGAAAATTGTGCGCAGGTCCTGACTGGTGAGCTGTTTCGATATATGCTCGAAGTCGATATGCTCCCGCAGATACTCGTGAAGGCCCTGCGGTATAAACGGCACCTGCGCACCGCTGCGCGCATAATGACGCACGAAATCTGCCACCTGGTGCATCTCGCCCACCACCGAGGGCACTACAAAGATACACAGCACAGTCACTATCAGCACGGCTTCAAACAGAGTGACAGCAATAGGCAGCCAGCGCTTCTTCACACCGAGCAATCGCTTGTTATACTGCACAAAAGGTTCAAGAATGTACGCCACAAGCCACGCCACCAGAAAAGGCAGCAGCACAGAACTCAATATATTGATAAGCCATATGGCGCCAAGCACCACGGCAAGAGTTAGCACCATGCGCACCACCCGGTCGAAAGTATAGGGCCGACGCTCGCCCACACTGTCAGTGCTGTTTACGCTGTTCATTTTGTCAAATATTTTTGCGAAGTTAAGGAACTTTTCGGTAAATTTGCGAATAAATAAAGAAAAAGTAACACCAACGCTATGACAGAAACACTCAAAAAAGCGCTCAACGACTACTGGTGGGCGCGCTGGATCGCCCTTGTGCTTGTGGCGTCCATGATGTTCTTCGGCTACATGTTTGTCGATGTAATGTCGCCCCTGCAGTCCCTCGCCTCTACCAAACTCGGCTGGTCGGCCGAAGCATTCGGCTACTACGCCGGCGCCGAATATATGCTCAACGTGTTCGGCTTCCTCATCTTGGCCGGCATCATACTCGACAAGATGGGAGTACGCTTCACCGGCACACTCTCGGCCTCGCTGATGTTTGCCGGAGCATGCATCAAACTATATGCCATCAGCTCGTGGTTTGAAGGCACGCCTTTCGAGCAATGGCTGTCGTCGTGGTGGGTAGAGATGCCCGGTAGCGCCAAGCTGGCCGCCCTCGGCTTCACAGTGTTCGGCTGCGGCTGCGAAATGGCCGGCATCACAGTGTCGAAAGCCATCGCCAAATGGTTCGACGGCAAAGAGATGGCTCTCGCCATGGGCGTCGAGATGGCTATTGCCCGTCTTGGCGTGTTCGCCGTGCTGTCGCTCTCGCCGCGTCTTGCCGACTACCTCGGCAAGAACGACCCGTCGGTAGTAATCCCGGTGGGCTTCTGCACCGCCCTGCTCCTGATCGGCCTTATCAGCTACGTGGTATTCACGCTTATGGACACGCGACTCGACCGACAGATTGCCGCCGCCAAAAACAGCGAGGAAAGCGAGGAAGAATTCAAACTCGCCGACGTGGGCGCCCTCTTCAAAAGCCGCCTGTTCTGGATTATAGCCCTGCTCTGCGTGCTGTACTATTCGGCCATCTTCCCCTTCCAGCGCTTCGGCACCAACATGCTGCAGTGCAACCTCGGCCTCGACGAAACCCAGGCTGCCGACCTGCTGCGCTGGTTCCCCATCGGCGCACTTATACTCACCCCTCCGCTGGGCTACTTCCTCGACAAAGTTGGCCGTGGCGCCACAATGCTCATCATCGGCTCAATACTGCTGATTTGCTGCCACCTTGTCTTCGCCCTGCTCCTGCCTCAGGTTCCGAGCAAGGCTCTCGCCCTGTGTACAATCCTCGTACTTGGCGTGTCGTTCTCGCTCGTTCCGGCCGCATTGTGGCCCTCTGTGCCCAAGGTGATGGACGCCCGCTTCCTCGGCAGCGCCTACTCGCTGATATTCTGGGTGCAGAACATCGGCCTGTTCGGTGTACCCATCCTGTTCGGCAAAGTACTCGACGCCTCCAACCCCGGCGTGACCGACCCTATGGCCTACGACTACACAAACCCCATGCTGATGTTTGCAGGACTCGGCATACTCGCACTCTTCTTCTCCCTGTGGCTCAAAGTGCTTAACGCCAAACACCGCTACGGACTCGAAGACCCCAACATCAAATCGAAGGAAGCCCTCGAAGCCGAAACCCTCTCCACCGAAGAATAGTCCCCATCTATCCCATACAAAAAAGCGCGAGCCCCGGTCCGCGCTTTTTTTTCTTAAAAAATATCAACATACGGCAAAACCACCACTCATTTAAGCAAAAATAATACAATTATAATTAATTTTGCAGCCGCTTACCACATAACCTATTCAATCACATTATATATGAAAAAACTTATCGCATATGTATCATTTCTGGCTCTGTTTGCTACGAGCTGTACAAGCGACGAGCCCGTGCCGAGCCCTGACTCCGTGGAGGAAACCGAGGCTACTGTAAGTTTTGAGCTGACCGAGGCTGAGAGCCGTATGGCTACTGCCACTCAGAAGTTCAATATAGAGTTCTTTCAGACTGTGTGTGCACAAAATAATGAAGGCAACATCTGCACTTCACCACTATCGGCTTCGATACATCTGTCGATGTTTGCCAATTCCTGCGATGAGCCTACCCGCCAAAGCATCACAAAAGCACTCGGCTGTAACGACATCGATGTTCTTAACTCTCTTGCCAAAAAGTATCTTACAGCACTTCCCTCTGTTGATTCAACAGCGTCTATGGCTCTTGCCAACTCGTTTTGGTATCATCAGCCATACACTCTCAACCCCGACTTTTCAGCCAAACTAGATAAATATTACGGAGGCGAAAAATTCGCACGCGACTTACAAAATGATTGCAAAGCCACAAGTGATGAAATAAACTGCTGGGTAAAGGATAAAACAAAGAATCTGATAGAGGAGATAATTACTGAAGCGGAATTGCAACAAGCTAAAGCTGCAGGCGTACTGATAAATGCTCTCTTTTTTAAAGGAGCTTGGGCTAATCCTTTTAAAAAAGAGAACACCTCGAAACAAGATTTCCACGGCTCTAAAAATATATCGTCTATAGATATGATGTATAACAACGGTATGCAACATTATCTTATAGAGGATAATTATCAGGCCGTAAAACTTGAGTTCGGGAATGGCAGTTTCAGCGCTTTTGTAGTACTCCCTGACGAAGGAACAAACATCAACGACTTTATTGCCTCGGGAGAGCTTGCTTCGCTTAACGGCAAATCATTCAGAGATAAAGGGATCAAATTCCATCTCCCCAAATTCAAGCTCCGACCTGAAAAGTTAGGTCTGAACGAGGCCTACAAAGCTTTGGGAATTGAAGATCTCAGCAACGCACGCAATTATGCCTTATTTACCGAACAAGTAAACTCGGCGGTCAAAATATGCCAGATGTCAACAATCGAATTTAACGAAGAAGGAGCCGAGGGCGCCGCAGTGTCATGGAATGTATATCCTACTGTTGGCGAACCGGGCATAGAGCCTCCTATCCCCGAGGTTAACGTGAACCGTCCTTTCGTTATATTAATTAATGAAAAAACTACCGGAGCGTGCTTGTTTGCAGCACGAATAACCGACCTTTAATATTACCATCAACGCATTAAATTCCACCGACACATTTAGCTGTGCGTGGTAGCCGACTCCGCCGACCAATAATCCCCACACACCATCTGTATGGAGCAGCCTCCATACAGATGGTGTTACTCATATGCCCTACCCTAAACCTCTTTTTGACAATCTGACTCAAATCAGCCTCATAGACACTCATAACCACAAATATTTTTTTTGCAAACACCTTGACTTATCGTAATATTGCTATACATCTGCAAAAGAGTATGGCATTTTTTATTTTGGCATAATCCCCACAACTGTCGAAAAGGTGCAATAGCCGTATATTAATTTATGTTAAAACACAATATATAATAGCATAATGTGATAGTTTTAACTATATTTGCAGCAAACCATCTTGCAACCACGACAAATCATAACCGACAGTCGTTATGGAGTCCCATAACTCCTTCATTCAATCTCAAAACATACTCGAAAAGTCATTCTAAATCTTAACATAAGCCAAAAGTAAACATACTCTAAAACTTAGTCCGGAAAAAATTGCCCTCAATGTACCGCTTGCCACCCTTGGAATCTCTGATCTTGGACAGCTCAACAAATACGTCATCTTCACCACTCCCGTTGAAGCGATGTCCAAAATATTCCAAAAAGCCACAATCGAATTTACCGAAGAAGGCGCAGAAGGCGCGGGGGTGACATGGACAGGGCTTGAACTTGCCCCGGGACCTGACGCTCCTGCCACGACCAAGCCGGAGATGAACTTCAACCGACCGTTCGCGTTCTTTATCAACGAATCCACCACAGGCGCTTGCCTGTTCGCGACACGCGTCTGCAATCTCTGAAAGAAGCCTCTACAGCACATCCAAAAAAATTTGTTTGCGAGCCTGTCTGCGTGAAAGCACGGAGCAGGCTCGCTACTTTTCGCCAAAAGGTGGTTTGGCATAGCTACTCGCTTTATGCCTTGAGAGTGGGGAGGCGGTGGATTTTGGACCAGGAAAATTCTGAGAGGAGTTCGCCGAGCGATATTGCCCGAGCCTCGGGGATAAGTCCGGCCATAGCGGCGATACGCCCCAAGAGTTCTTCGGGGCTGTTGGCCGCCCGCAGCTCGGCCATGCCCAAAGCTGCATCGCGCTTTGACAGGCGACGTTCTTCGGCGTTGCAAACAAGCGGGAGATGGGCGAAGGAAGGTGGCTCGAGCCCCAACATGCGGTAGAGGTATATCTGCTGCGCGGCAGAAAGGAGAAGGTCGGCACCTCGCACTACCTGCCGCACGCCCATAAGGGCGTCGTCGACAACCACGGCCAGCTGATATGCCCATGCGCCATCGGCACGACGCAGTATGAAATCGCCGCATTCCCACGCGAGGTTGACGCTCTGCGGCCCAAAAACGACATCGGAGTACACAATCTCCTCGTCGGGCACATATATGCGGGTGGCGTGTGGACGCTGCGGCACACAGCCCGACGGAAACGACGACGGACGGCACGTGCCGGCATACACCACTCGTCCGTCGGACTGATGCGGTGCCTGTGTTGCCATTATATCCGCTCTGGTGCAGAAGCAAGGGTAGGTATATCCTGTTTGGCGCAACTTGTCGAGAAAAGCTTCGTAAATGTCGCCTCGCAAACTCTGCAAGTAAGGCCCGGAAGTACCTGCCCCATCGAGGCCGCCTTCGTCCCATTCGAGGCCGAGCCATCGCAGGTCGTCCTCTATCTGCCGGGCATGTTCGAGCCTCGAACGCTGCGGGTCGAGATCCTCTATGCGCAGCACCCACCTGCCGCCCGTGCTCTTGGCTGCAAGCCAGGACAATACCGCCGTAAAAACATTTCCAAGGTGCATACGCCCCGTGGGCGACGGGGCGAAACGGCCGTCAAGCTCTATAATTCCATTCGTTTCCACCCTGCAAAATTACAAAAAAACGAGGCTTCCGCATCGCGGGAGCCTCGCAGGTATTTATAGATTGTGATGAGAAGGGGATATTATTCGTAGTCCATGCCCATATAGTGCTGGTATGGGTGGTCGCATGCAGGGCATTCTTCGGGGGGCGTCTTGCCCTTGTATTCGTATCCGCACACGAGGCACTTCCACGTTATCTCGTGGTCGCGTTTCCACACCGTGCCCGCCTTTACCTGCTCCAGATAGTGCACGAAGCGCTTGCGGTGCGATTCCTCGATTTCAGCTATCGAGCGGAAATGCTCGGCGATATCCGCAAATCCTTCTTCTTCGGCCACTTTGGCGGCATTAGTGTACATTTCTACACCCTCTACTTCTTCCTCGTGGATAGCGGTAGCGAGGTTTTCGGCGGTAGTGCCGATAACGCCGGCATCCACATCGAGAGGTACTTCGACAGAGCCGCCCTGCAGGAACTTAAAGAACACTTTTGCATGGCGGAGCTCGTTGGCAGCCGTTTCGGTGAATACCTCTTCTATTGGGAAATAGCTTTCCTTGTTAGCCTGAGTGGCATAGAATGTATAGCGGGAATAGGCCGCGGACTCGGCCATATAGGCTATGACGAGATTGCGCTCGGTCTGTGTGCCTTTGAGTTTTGATTTCTTTTTTGCCATAGTTGAAATTTGGTTAGTGTCCTTTTATAACGCCGCAACGCCTCTTTTGGTTCGTGGCATAAAAAACTCCCCCGCGATGTTGCGAGGGAGTCTGAGGAGGGGGACTGATGTCCTATAGATAATCTTATTGTGCGCTGAAGATTACGATGCGGTTCCAGTTGTTTTCGCTGTAGGGCTGAACGTCGGAGCCTTCGGCCTGGATTGTAAGACGGTCGCCGCTGATGCCGTACTTGCCTGTGAGTGCGTCGTATACGCTCTGTGCGCGGCGCTTGGAGAGTCCCATGTTGTATTCGCTTGTGCCGGTATCCTTGTCGGCATAGCCTACGATTGCCACGTTCTGTTCGGGATTAGCCTTCATCCATTCGGCGATGTTGAACACATTTACCATTTCGGTGTCGGTAATCTTCGAAGAGTTCAGCGAGAAGCGTACTGTTGCCATCAGCGGAGCGGTTTCAACCACAACTTCCTGTTCTACCACTTCGGGGCAGGGCAGCTGGGCTTCGGCGGCTGCAAGTGCGGCAGCTGTTGTGGCGAGAGAGCCGCGGAGGTCATTGACCTGATTGTTGAGGTTGTCGATATATCCCAGATAGTCGCAGGGATTGTATGCCTGATAGTCGCGGCCGCCGAATGTTACGGCGAAGCCACCGTTTACAGTAAGGTTGATGTCGATAGGACGTCCGAAGGCGATATTGTTGAAGTTGTCGCCATAGAATCCGGCACGGGCTTCAGCAAAGAAATCGACATATTTGCAAAGACGGAAGCGGAGCTGCAAGCCGGCCGACACGGGCAGTGTTACCGATTTGGTTTTCTTGTATCCGTGCTCCATCGAAATATTGCCGGCAGGGTTCTGATCCCACAGATATGTGGCGCCAAGACCTACGAAAGGCACAATAGAGAATACTCGTTTGGAATTTGCGCCGCCGAGTGAGTTGAACATATCCCACATAAAGTCGACGTTAGCTCCCACATATTTGGCCCGGTACATACCGTGGTCTTCCCAGTGGAGGGGGCCGCCGTTAAAGGCTACCCTGAATCCCATATACGGCGAGAACCATTTACCGAAACCGAGATTATAGTTCACGGTGAAGTGACGTTCGCGGTCGCCCTTGTCGTTCACACCTTCCACAAAAGGAGTTGCGACACCTGCGCCGAACTGGATAAACCAGTTGTCGGTTTTGGGCACATAATAGTGAGTCTTACAGGGAACTTCCGAAACGGCTACGGTTTCTTCCTCTACGACCACTGTTTCACCCTGCGCTTTAGCTTGGAGAGCCGGCACCAGCATGGCGCACGACATTGCTGCGGTTAAGAGAACATTCTTTTTCATTTTGGTTGAATTGTGTTGTTAGACTTGAATTAATTTTGCTTGTTAATGTGAAGGCACTGCAGAAGAGTATCCCTCGCCGCCCGGTGGTAGATGTTCCCTTGGGAGCGGTTTGAAATACTAACAAGAGTGTTTTAAACTTTGTTCAGGCTTATGCAAAAAAGTTAACTGCCCGACTGCATTTTTTGCAAACGGGCAGTTAATATACATTAATATAATAATGCTGTCACCAGATGTTGAAGCGCACCCCAAAAACAGCCTCGCCGCTGACCACGCCTCCGGCGTAGGTGGTGCGGGCGTCATTGACTATTGCCACATCGAACTTGCCTATGGCGCCGAAGAAAAAGCGGCCGTTGGCACTGTTCCACACCACCGACAGCTTCGCACGGTTATAGAGCGAGAACGACACCTTCTCGATATCGGAGTTCACATATCCTTTGCGTATGCCCACGATGGGCGACTCGCTGACGCCAAGCACCCACTTGGGAGCAAACACCCAGTTGTAGCCATAGCCAAGGCGCAAGGCATAATTATGGGTGTTGACGCTGTACCGGTAATCGGGCCATGTGTCCGGCAACTGGTCGCGAAGCTGCGGCGGCAGACCGCTGAAATCGAAGCCGAGTTTCTGGGTATATATCGAAAATCCCGTGTAGAACGCACCTTGGCTCTTTTTCTGCACCCGGCTGAAATTGAACGATGCCGCCTCGGAATATCGCTTATGATTGAAAAAATAGTAAGCGTCGATACCCCAGGTATAATTGTTGATGGCATCAAAGCCGATGTTGAGATGTGCGGGGTGGTTCCTGTCGCCAAAGCGTTTGATAGTCGTGCCTATATCGTTCTTTACAAAGTATATTTCGGCTGCAAAGAGCATACAGTTGAAGCCGAAGCGGAACCTCTGCCTCGAACGGTCCACCCCTCCCATAAGCTTGCTCACATTCACGTCGTAGCCTCCCGACAGCGCGAGATACGAAAGATAGACACCCACCGATGTCGACGGGTCGGAGTGCATCAGTATGTACTTGTTGTTCGGAGTCACGAAGCGGTAACCGTCGAGCCAGCTTTCAGTGATAACCTTGGCATTGAACTTGTAGCCGGTTCCGGCAACATACGTAGTGTCGTAGCCGTTGAAAAAGCGGTCGCCCCAGCGGTAGGTATTCACCACAAAACGGGGGAACTTTCCCCACTGCGCTATCGAATCCAGGTCAAACGACAACGCGCGGGCCTTGCCGCCGCATAAGGCGACAAGCACGAACATAACTACCAACGAAGCTAACCTGCGATTCATCTGACTAATTTTCGGGTGCAAAATTAACAATTTTCAGTATTCCAGAACCTATCGCCGCATAAAATATTACATTTTCCCCAATTTCAGCCCCCTGTGAACGATTTGCGGCAATGCCGAATTTTACGTAATTTTGCACAAAATTCAAACACAGCCTTATGCAGGAGAAAATAGTGATTCTCGACTTCGGCTCGCAGACCACACAGCTTATCGGTCGCCGCATACGCGAGCTGAACATCTACAGCGAAATAATACCCTACAACAAGTATCCTTTCGGCCGCGAAGCCGAAGAAGGCATCATAGGCGTAATTCTGTCGGGCAGCCCACTGTCGGTGTACGACGAAGGCGCGTTCAAAATAGACCTTCACAACCTTGTTGGCCGCGTGCCCGTGTTAGGCATATGCTATGGCGCGCAGCTCACCGCCCTTGAGTACGGCGGCTCGGTAGAGCCAGCCCCGTCGCGCGAATATGGCCGGGCAAACCTCGCATATGTCGACGCGGCATGCCCGCTGTTCGACGGCATCGAGGCCGGAGCCCAGGTGTGGATGAGCCACGGCGACACCATAACTTCTCTGCCGGAAGGCTTCTCCACAATGGCTTCTACCTCCGACGTGCGCTTCGCGGCGTTCACGGGCGAAGCCGGAATGCGGCTGTGGGGAGTGCAGTTCCACCCGGAGGTTTTCCACAGCACATGCGGCATGCAGCTGCTTCGCAACTTCGCGGTAGGCATCTGCGGCGCGTCGTGCACATGGAGCGCGGCATCGTTTATCGAAACCACCGTTGCCGCCCTCAAGGAACAGCTCGGCGACGACAGGGTAATCCTCGGCCTTAGCGGCGGCGTGGACTCCTCGGTAGCCGCAGTACTCCTCAACAAAGCTATCGGCGACAGGCTCACCTGCATATTCGTTGACCACGGCATGCTGCGCAAGAACGAGTTTTCCGACGTGCTACGCGACTATCAGGGCCTCGGCCTTAACGTGATAGGCGTCGACGCCTCGGCAAAATTCTTCGCAGACCTCGCCGGAGTAACCGACCCCGAACGTAAACGCAAAATCATCGGAGCCGACTTTATCGAAGTATTCGATGCCGAAGCATCAAAGATTACCGACGCCCGCTGGCTCGCACAGGGCACCATATACCCCGACTGCATCGAGTCGCTGTCAATCACAGGCACGGTGATAAAGAGTCACCACAACGTAGGCGGCCTCCCCGAGCGCATGAACCTGAAACTGTGCGAACCGCTCCGCCTGCTGTTCAAAGACGAGGTGCGCGCCGTGGGACGCCAGCTCGGAATGCCCGAACGCCTCATCAACCGCCATCCCTTCCCCGGCCCCGGCCTGGCTGTGCGCATCCTCGGCGACATCACACCCGAAAAGGTGGCCGTTCTTCAGGAAGCCGACCACATCTTTATAGAAGGGCTGCGCGAATGGGGCCTTTACGACAAAGTATGGCAGGCCGGCGTAATCCTCCTGCCGGTACAGAGCGTTGGCGTGATGGGCGATGAGCGCACCTACGAACGCGCCGTGGCACTCCGCGCCGTAACATCGACCGACGCCATGACCGCCGACTGGGCACACCTGCCGTATGATTTTATGGCAAAGGTAAGCAACGAGATTATCAACAAGGTGCGCGGCGTCAACCGCGTATGCTACGACATCTCCTCCAAACCCCCGGCAACAATCGAGTGGGAATAATTCACCACCCCATTACACATCAGCTATTGAGAACTGCCGATTGTTTTTTAACAATCGGCAGTTCTTCGTTAGCGCCTAAGGGTGAAGTTTGTAGAACCGGGTAAGGCGTTATTTGGATTTTTTTCGTAACTTTGCGGCGTTTTTAGGTTTTTAACACACTAAGGTACAATTCATCACTTATGAGCTCAATCGGCAAAGCCTCGCCAATATCTCCGGCCAAGGCTATCGACTTCCACCCCAAGCTCTTTTCCTGCCTGCGCCACTATAACGCATCGCGCCTCAAAGCCGACATTATCGCAGGCATCGTGGTAGGCATCGTAGCCCTGCCTCTCGCTATCGCTTTCGGTATCGCATCGGGCGTAAGCCCCACAATAGGACTTATCACAGCCATAATAGGCGGATTCATGGTGTCGTTCTTCGGCGGAAGCACCGTCCAGATAGGCGGCCCCACGGGTGCGTTTATTGTGATAGTGTACAATATAATCGCCCAGTTCGGCCTGCACGGACTTGCCATCGCCACATTTATGGCCGGCGTCATCCTCGTAGTTATGGGCATATTCCGGCTCGGCACCGTGATCAAGTTCATACCCTACCCTATCGTTGTAGGATTTACCGCCGGTATAGCCCTCACCATCTTTTCAACCCAAATCAACGACTTCTTCGGCCTCGGCCTCCGCGATATTCCCGGCCAGTTCATTCCCAAATGGGGTATGTACTTCAGCAATCTCGGCAACATATCGCTGCCGGCTCTGGCCACTGCCGCCGTATCGCTGCTGATAATAATCTTGGCGCCCAAAGTGTCGAAAAAGCTCCCCGGCGCGCTGATAGCCATAATCGCAGTCACCGCCGGCTCCTATATATTAGGTGAAACTTTCGACTGGTACTCCGTTGAAACCATCGGCGACCGCTTCGGCACTATGGCCACCGATATCCCCGTGCCCCACGGCTTCACACTGAACATGGCCACGATAAATATGCTGCTGCCGTCGGCATTCACCATAGCCGTGCTCGGCGCCATAGAGTCGCTGCTCTCGGCAACAGTGGCCGACGGCGTTACCGGCTCCCGCACGAACAGCAACACCGAGCTTATCGGCCAAGGACTTGCCAACATATCGGTGCCTTTCTTCGGCGGCATACCCGTCACCGGCGCCATAGCCCGCACAATGACGAACATAACCAACGGCGGACGCACTCCCGTTGCCGGCATCGTGCACGCCCTCGTGCTGCTGCTGATATTCCTCTTTGCCATGCCGCTGATAAACTATGTGCCCATGGCATGCCTTGCCGCAGTACTGATGGTTGTGGCATACAATATGAGCGGATGGAGAACCATTGTCGGCATATTCCACGCCCCCAAAAGCGACATATCGGTACTTTTGGTGACCTTCCTCCTCACCGTGATATTCGACCTCACAATCGCTATCGAGATAGGCCTGCTGCTCGCCGTGGTACTGTTCATGCGCCGCGTGATGGAAAACACCGAGATAAAGGTATACTCAGAGCAGCTTGATGTTGCGGAGGGTACCGACCTGTCGCAGCACGAAGTGCTCAACGTTGCCCGAGGCGTGAGCGTATACGAAATCGACGGTCCGTTCTTCTTCGGAATAGCCACCAAATTCGACGAAATGATGCGCTCCACCCTTGCCGACAAACCCGTGGTACGCATAATCCGCATGAGGAAAGTTTCGTTTATCGACGCTACCGCTCTGCACAACCTCGAACTACTCATCAAATCATCGCAGAAAGAAGGAATCCACGTAGTGCTTTCGGGCGTGAAACCCAAAGTAAGGCTCGTTCTGGAACACGCAGGCATAGACAGCCTGATTGGCACCGACCACATCTGCGACCACATCACAAAGGCCGTGGTAATGGCAAACCTGATTGCATCAGACAGCCGTCGCGAAGCATCTGCCGCCAACTAATCACAACCCTATATATAATCCCGGACACCTGCAAGAGCCACCGTTCTTGCGGGTGTCCTTTTTTGGCTTCGCACCGTGCTTTCTGTTAAAAAACAGGGGCCGCGCGAAAAAAAGAACCTTAAAATTTGTGTAGTTTAAAAAAACGGCTTAACTTTGTGGCGTTTTTGAAGCAAACAATTGTTTTATTACTAAATCAAAACACAAAATGAAAAAGTTAGTATTGATGCTTGCTGTAGTATTCAGCATGTCGTTCTTCGCTTGCGGCAACAAGGAACAGGCTGCCGAAGCTACCGAAGCTCCTGCAGTAGAAGAAGTTGCTGAGCCCGTTGCTGAAGAAGTAGCTGTTGTTGAAGATAGCGTACTCAACGACTCTACCGTAGCTGTTGAAGCTGCCGCTGCTGAAGTTGCTGAAGTTAAGTAATTTCCGACTCCGACACTTCCTGCGCCTGAATAAGGCGTATCAAGCCAAAGAAACTTAAGAGGTCGTTCGCAAAAAGCGAATGACCCCTTTCATTTTATATAAGATTCACAAAACAAAAGTTAACATCGCAACGTTATATCTATGTAATGTAACTTTTCAACCGTATTTGCATGAAGAAACTAATTGCTGAAGGTATCGGAACGATGTTTCTGGTTCTTCTCGCCTGCGGCAGCGCAGTGCTTGCCGGCCCCTCGATAGGCGGCCTCGGTATTGGTCTATGCTTTGGCCTCGTTCTGGTGTGCCTGTGCTACGCCTTGGGCAACATCTCCGGATGCCACGTGAATCCGGCCGTATCTTTCGCTATGTTTCTCAGCGGGAGAATGAGCGGCAAGGACTGCGTGGGCTACATCGTGTTCCAGCTTCTCGGAGCCACAGTCGGTGCAGGATTCCTGTTCTGGTTTATGAATATGGCACCCAGCTTCACATTTGGCGGCACTACACCGCCGGCAAGCTACCTTGCCACCAACGTGCTCCAGCCGGGAGCCACCTCCGGCATGGCACTGCTCAGCGAAGGCCTGCTCACGTTCTTCTTTGTGCTGATTGTGCTCGGCGCCACAGATCCCTCTAAAGGCTTCGGCAAATTCGCAGGACTCGCCATAGGCCTCGCTCTCGGCCTTGTCAACATAGTGGGCATTCCCGTCGACAACTGCTCGGTAAACCCTGCCCGCAGCTTCGGTCCCGCTGTTTTTGACCCAACGGCATGGGGCGACTTCTGGATCATGGTAGTAGGCCCGGCCATCGGCGCAGTGCTTGCCGTACTATGCTGGATAGCTATGGCAGGAGGCCGCAAATCAATAAAATAAAATCACACCCCAATAATAAAGCATAGGCTCGCAACCACAACGCGAGCCTATGCTTTATCATAATATTATTCCGAATTTCTTAATACGCGGATCGAGCATATTATCGGGCATAAAACGAACGAGAGTATTGGCTACCGAGTTAAGCAGCCGCCCGCGCACATAATCCGCCCTTATATACATCGACACTCTGCGCTCCGACAGGTACCGCCCGTCAATAGGGCGCACATTAGTCTGCTGGCGTTCGTCAAGCAGACGCAGATGCATCTCCGGGATTATAGTGAAACCGCCATTTTCGTCAACTATACGAATCAATGTTTCTATACTTCCGGCCTCGTATACCCTCCTGCCCTTGGCCCGAGCCTTACAGAAACTAAACGCACTGTCGCGAAAACACTGGGCCTCTTTCATTATCCACATATTCTCGTGTTCAAGCTTAGCGGGGTCAAACACATCAAAACGATTCAGGCAAGCCTCCGACAGATACACATAGAATTTCTCCGTATAAAGAGGTATCTCAAAAATACCAGCGCCTGAAGCCCCGCTTATAGCGATTCCCGCATCGATCAGACCACGCCCGAGGGCTTCGAGCATGCTTTCTGTCTTCAACTCCCGTACCGACAATTCCACATCCGGATAATCTCTTGCATAGAACTTGATAAAGTTCGGCAGTATATAAGGCGCTATTGTAGGCCCTACCGACAATGCAAAGCGGCCTCTCGTTCCCTCCTTTTCTTCAGACACAATTTCCGAAATACGCTCTATCTCGACAAGTGCCGCCTCGGCCTGACGAATAATCTTCCGGCCAAGCGCGGTAGGCTCCACCTTCTTGTTATCGCGCTCGAATATAATCACGTCCAGCTCCTCTTCAAGCTTGCGGAGCATAGCGCTGAGTGTAGGCTGCGACACTCCAAGGATTTCCGACGCCTTGGCAAAGCTAAGCTCGCGCCCTATTGCTATCACATATCTAAGTTGCTGTATGGTCATATCGATAGATTATATCTATGCAAAGATAGGCAAAAGCATTCGTTAATCTATGGCTTATTGCGTAATTTTGCAACAAACTAAAAATCACATTATGGCAAGCAAACAATTCCACCGCCACCTCGAAGCAAAGAGTCCGTCGCTATACTGGATTCTGATAGCCTATCTCGTAATCGGATTCTTCTACCCGGCCATTGGCATCATCGCACTTATATGTATGATAGCGCCGGTAGCCTTCGCTGTCCGCAAAGGACGCTGGTGGTGCGGCAACGCCTGTCCGCGAGGCAACTTCTACGACCGGCTCATATCACGCTACTCGCCCCATAAACCCATACCCGCCTTCGTGCGCAGGAAAGGGTTCCGCATCTTTATGGTGCTGTTCATATTCACCGTATTTGGAGTGCAGATGTACCACGCCTGGGGCAACTGGCACGCCGTAGGCCGCGTGTTTTGGACAATAATCCTTGTCACGACCATAGTAGGTATAATCCTCGGTTTTGTTTTCGCGCCGCGCACTTGGTGCTCATTCTGCCCTATGGGCACGCTGTCGTCGTGGGTAACACCTCGCAAGGGAAAACTGCCTGAAGGCTTTCCAAGAATACATGTTGCAGCAAACTGCCAGATGAAATGCAAGAGCTGCGCACGCGTGTGCCCTATGCAGCTAACGCCATACGACAGCCGCGGACTCGAAGATGGCTACCTGCACCCCGACTGCATAAAATGCGGCAAATGCACCATAGGCTGCCCCACAAAAATAATGAGGCTATCATAAAATAAACGAAGCGCGCCGAAGAGGTCCTCGGCGCGCTTCGCATTTTATGAAAAGTATCTTACTTTTTATGTTTTGACATCGATGCTTTCAGAATCGGCATACAAAGTATATAAGCCGACGAGGCAACGAAAGCCAAAAATATAGTTCCTATCAGTATTATCAATTTAGAAGGCTTGGCCGGTTTTACCGGAACGGAGGCAGGCTGAATCACGGCAAAGACAGGGGTGGTTTCCTGAACCTTGGCTTCAGCCATCTGCACACGCTGCGCTGTAGAGTTATACAGGTCGAAAGCCAAGGTAGCCTCGTTCTGAAGGCGCTCTATCTCTATCGAAGCCGAGCGCGAACTAAGCGAGTGATTGCGGTCGCTGGCCTCGGCATAGCGCTTCTGCGCATCATAGTATGCCTCGCGTGCCTCGCCATTGATTCGCAAAGCGTATGCCAAATCCTGCCGGGCCTTCTCGGTACGATATTCGGTAATATACTTTTGCAGATATGCAACCACGGTGTCGGCAAGATGTGCCGAAGCCACAGGATCCTGCAGAGTTGTCGAAATCGTTATTACAGATTTCTTTGTATTGAAATCAGCCGAGATGCGATTCGACAGCTTTAAAACAGTTGCCGCCTGCTTGGTTGTAAGATGATAAGGGTCGATAGTATCTGACACCGCAGCCTGACTCCTGAACAAAGAAGGCAAGCCCAGCACGGCGCTTATAGCCGAACTCCACCACGGCGACGACGTATGTTTGGTGATTATCTCCTGCACCGTCATATCGTTTTCTTCTGTGGGAAGGCTTGCCGAAAGCAGCTCCACCATAAAAGGCGTCGAGTTCAGCACATCAGGATAAAGTTCGGGATACACAGCGTCAACGCTGGCATCAGATCCAAGATTGACACCCGCAAGCGAGGCCAGGGCGCTCATACCGCCGCCGGCACTCTTACCTCTTAGCTCGGGGGTCAGCTTTACTGTTGTCGAGTACTCCCGGGGAATACTGAAAGCCACCACAAGGCCGACAACCAATCCGCCTATACACCATTTGATTATGGTTCGGCGATTGTCCCAAAGCTTGCAGGCAAGCTCCATCAGGTCTATTTCCTGCTCCTTATCGCTGCCGTGCCCTATTTCCGGATTGTTATTGTTGTATTCCATCTATCGGGAGTTATTTGATTAGCGTTGAGATAGTGGCGCCCATCGTTCCGAGAGAAGCCGCCGTAGTTCCTATGGCAAGCCACTCAGCCACCGACAATCCCTTTCCTTTCTGCTTGGACGGAACTATGATATGGCAGCCCGGCTCGATAGCCGCGTTTTTGCCCTGCGCCACTCGCCCGTTCATATACACTACGAACGCGCGCCCTTTGTTGGCAGTATTTCCAAAGCCACCGGCCTGTTCCACATAATATTTCAGCTTTTTACCGGGCGTGTAGACAACAGAGTTGGGATAAAGGACGTCACCGGAAATCTTGACAGTGTTGACCATTTCCGGCACAACAATCACGTCGCCATCCTTGATAACGATATCCTCCGGGCCACCGGGATTTGCCAGAGCTTTGTCAAGCTCTATGCCCACACTGTATGTATCGGCCAAAAGCACCTTGTTGGCCGCGATAGAGTCGTTGCCAGACGACGATGCAGCAAGCCTCAACACTTCGTCGCGGGCCGCAATCTCGGCTTCGCTCATCTTGCGGGTGAGATTGGCTCCTCGCAGATACGCGAACTCCGACACTCCTCCGGCTCGTTTCACGAGGTCGCTCAGACGCTCGTTGCGCTTCGTCAGCGAGTACGCACCCTCAAACGGAACTTCGCCTTCGATTACTACACGGCGCTGAGGTGTATAGTTGGGCGAACGGCGTACATCGATAATGTCGTTGGGCTGGAGCACAAACCCGGTATCGCCATCTACCACGAGGCCGTCCTTGATAGTGAGTTTGAAATTCTGCGACAGCTCGTTGCCTATCAACGTGGCGTTCGGGTCATCTATTCTACGCGATATGTCCACCGTGGCATAAGATGCACCTTCGTTCAGACCTCCGGCCTGCATTATGACGTCTTCAATGGTCAGGTTATGGGCAAATTCATATGCTCCGGGGAACTTGATTTCACCATTGATTATAATATTGCCGAGGGGGTCTATATCTTCTCGCGACGCAACCACAAGGATATCGTTTTTACGCAATTTTATATCCGGCGCAGTCCCGTTGACAACTTTCTCAAGATTAATAGGCAGAACTCTTATATCCTTGTTTTCCATTTCACGGAAAAGCTGCGCGCGGTTGAGGAAAGCGTCTTCCTTGAGTCCGTTGGCAATCTTTATGAGGTCGCGAAGTGTCTTCACCTCGTCGTTTATAGCATAATACCCCGGACGGAAAACCGCACCGCGCACCTCTACTCGGTTGTCATACTGGTTGATTGCTCCGCCCACATTCACAACATCGCCGTCGTCAAGACGTGTGTTGGCAAAATCAGCAGATTCTACTACAGCCACGGTCTTGGAGCCGTTGGTAACGCGGTCTACCGTAATACGGTCGGAATACGCTGTAGCCTTCATCCCGCCGGAATACTTAAGGAGGTCCTTGAGAGTTTCGCCACGCTTCAATTCATAGATGCCGGGGCGCTTGACCTCACCGCCGGCTTCAACCAAACGGTCATATGCCGGCACAACAATCACGTCGCCTTCCTGAAGACGAATGTCATTGGAACGCTTACCGTTGAACAGATAATCATAAATATCCGAAGTGGCAACCTTGCGTCCGTTGCGCATCACCTCTATCGAACGGAGAGAGCCGGACTCGGTAGTACCACCGGCATTGTACAGCGCATGGAACAAAGTCGAAAAAGGCGATACACGGTAAGTACCGGGTGTAACCACCTCACCCATGATATCCACCTGAATAGTGCGCAGATTGCCAAGGGTAAGCGAAATATCGGAGCCGTCACCGGCAACATCTGCGTACTTCGATGCAAACAGTTCCTTGACAATCTGGTTCGCCTTGTTTATGCTCAGTCCGTTAAGATAAATCGGACCAATCTGCGACACAAATATGCTTCCTTCCGGCGATATAGTCTGCCGGATATGGTCTTCGTTGTTACCCCATATGTTGATAACCACCTCGTCGCCGGGGCCAAGCTTATAATCATCGGGGGTAGCCAGATTTTCGTTAGGCTCGAATGTCAGGTTGCGGCTCTGGAAAATATTTTGTCCGAACACTACCTTTTCATTTGTGTTCGGGTCACGCCGAGTCTGCCCGTCGAATTTAAAATCTTGCTCGTCTATTATTATCTCTTCAAAATCAGTAGTGAAATATTGATCGCCTCCTGCGCCATTGTTCATACTTGAATTTCTGACGGCATTGGAGCCTCTACCATCTTTGTTCTGCGAGGCATTAGAGATATTCTGCCGGTCGTTCTTCTCGCTCCTGTTGCGCCTTACGCTGTAATCCTGACGTGATTCATTACTTGACGACTCGCCCGACTGAGCCGCTTGTACTCGCCTTATCTGAGCCTCTGTAACGCCCTTCGCGAGCAACTCACGCCCGATTGCCTGTTGCGACTTGCCCTGCGCCATACCGGCTTTGACATAATCTACCACTTGGTCGTCTGTCATAGCCGACACAAAGGGTACCGCCATAAGGAAAGCCAACGACACGACAAAAGCACGAAAACTTCTTGTATTCATCGTTTATTATAGCTAATTACTTTGATTATTCTGTAGCTTTATTTTTCACAAATATTTGAGCTGCAAAGATACTATAAAAAAGTGACATACGGAAAAAACATAGTAATAGATTTCACATAGCAATCACAGGCTTTGCCATATGTCGCTACAATCATTGCGCGCCATAAAAACAAAACCACAGATCCAGACAGCCGGTTCAACACTGCAAAAATAACGATTCCCCCCGAATCCACCAAATAAAACCATAGATGCCTACATACATTGGTCAAATATGCACATATCATAGCATAAATTTGTAAAGGAAAATAATCTTAGCTACCTTTGCAATGCATTAAATCCGCCCGAACAACATATATGGAACGACTTAAAATCAAGAACTTTGGCCCCATAACAGACCTTGACATTGACCTGAAAAAAATCAACGTCTTTATAGGGGAGCAAGGTGTAGGCAAGGGCACTATAGCAAAACTTATATCTTGTCTACGCGATATATTCCTATGCACGATAATTCTGGAAGACGGAAACACCGAAAAAGCTCTTACTACTTTCAAAACATTCGGCATACACGAATACCTCAGGCCGGATTCATATATTGAATACCACAGTTTAGAAAATTATGCAATACGGTATTCCGACTCGGAATTCTCAATAGCCCACTCTTCACTGAGCAGCTCTGAATTCAAGGATGTGGTGATAAATGCATGTGCCTTGACCATTCAAAAAGCTCTGAAAGTATTAGGCCACACGGAAGAGCAACCTCTTGAAGATGAAAATGTTCTCGACAAATACTTCGACCTTTTTATTTCGCCCAAACTCAGGACATCGCTATACTGCCCTGCCGAGCGAGGCATTGTGAGTGCTCTTTCACCGGCTTTAGTCAATATTATGCGGTGGCCAATCCATATGCCGGGCTACCTGCTTGAGTATATGGGCATTTTTGAAAAAGCAAGAAACCACTACGGCAATTACTGCATTCCATTCCTCAATCTTGAATACAGCTACTCCGACGGGGAAGACAAAGTAATAATGCAAGGACAAGAAAAACCTCTTGCCTTAAAATATTGCTCTTCGGGAATACAAGCAGTACTCCCGATGCTGATGTCGATTGACTACTGCCTGACTCAGAGATTCTTCAGCAGCTATACTATTGAAGAGCTTGAGCTGAACTTATTCCCTACAAACCAGCGGGAACTGCTCAACTACCTCATATCGAAAACAAATATCAAAGACGACGACGGAATCAACAACCTTGTGCTTACAACCCACAGCCCCTACCTTCTTGCCATAATGAATGTGGCCATACTCGCAGGAAAAATTATCGATAAATTTCCTGAAGCAAAGAGCGCTGTCAATAATATCATACCCGAAAGCGCATATATCAAGCCTGAAGATATTGCAGTATTCTCTCTACAAAGACCGAAGGACAACAGCACGCCATACTGTTCAAGCGTAATCGATAATGAAACCGGTATGATACAAGGTAATTTTCTTGATAGCGTTTCAAACTTTATATCTTCCGATTTCAGCCGCCTGCACCAGCTTTATCTATCCGAACTTCGCAAAAACAAATAGCACGGCGAACTATGGACATTCCTCCCGCAATCGCCAATCTTCATCTTTGCCATGCATTCAAAGGATACGCCACAAAGGTGACAGACTGCATCGAAACCACCTCGGACACGATTTTTTATGTAATCGACGACAGTTCCGTAGGTTATTCCCGTTTTGTGAATAGCAAGGAAATGTCATACGGATATTTCACCGGCTATAACCCGCACCCCCTCGACATAACCCTGCTTTCCATTGACAACAAACTTATAAGCAGCCTACCCGACGGAATAGCGGACTGCGCCCTGATTCACAATAGAATGATTTGTTTCATTGAGTTTAAATCAAATGCATTGGGACATAGCCCGGAAACTGTTGACTACACATACGACAAAGCTGTTTCTCAATTAGAAAACACAATAAACCACTTTGACCGTCTTATATCAGCCGTTGGCATAAATTTACGCGCCACTGTCGAGATAGCATGCCATGTGGTAGTCGCTCCACATTTTCCTCGAAGCACAGCTTCCGAAATGAACAGCATTATGAAATTTGCAGAAAGGAACGGTGCCATCGAGCTGAGCTTCGATGACAACCGTACATTCTGAGTTTCAGGAGGCGACGGCTAAAGCGCGAGTATCTGCGCCGCGTGTGCCTTGGTCTTTATCTCCTTGGGGCCGATAATGGCCGACACCACCCCGTCTTCATTGATTATGAAGGTGGTGCGCACAGTTCCCATATAAGAGCGCCCGTACATTTTTTTCTCAGCCCACACCCCGAATTGTTGCTGCAGCTCCGTGCCTGTGTCCGCAATAAGGTCGAACGGCAGTTCGTGCTTTGCGATAAAGCCCTGATGCGATTTCGCGCTGTCGCGGCTCACACCCACCACTTCGTAGCCTGCCGCGCGCAGCTCCTCGTAGCCGTCACGCAGGCTGCAGGCCTCCGCCGTGCAACCCGAAGTGTTGTCTTTAGGATAGAAATACAATGCGAGCTTGCGTCCTTTGAAGTCGCTAAGCCTTATCTCCTTACCATTCTGGTCGGTTCCCAAAATCTCGGGAGCCTTGTCGCCGATCTGTATAGCCATAGTGTCTTTTTTTCTTTGTAAAACAAATGTAGGCATTATTTTTGATTATACAAACAAAATACCCTCCGCTGAAGATTTGGCCGATTGAAACGGAAACTATATTTTTGCATAAATTTTGTGATTACCACCTTATGAAGACTAAAGACGAGCTTATCGACGACCTGTTATCGCTGGCTTTTGCCGAGGATATAGGCGATGGCGACCATACAACTCTCAGCACAATAGGCCCAGAGGCAATGGGCAAACAGCATCTCCTGATAAAGGAAGAAGGCATTATCGCCGGTGTGGACATAGCGCGAAAAGTATTCGCCAAATTCGACCCGACCCTGAAAATGACGGTGTTCATCGAAGACGGCACCCACGTGCGCCCGGGCGACATCGCATTCGTTGTCGAAGGCACCGTCCGCTCGCTGTTGCAGACCGAGCGCCTGATGCTCAACATAATGCAGCGCATGAGCGGCATAGCCACTGTCACCGCCCGCTATCAGGAACGCCTTGCCGGCCTGCCCTGCAAGGTTCTCGACACACGTAAGACAACCCCCGGCCTGCGTATGCTCGAAAAAGAGGCTGTCAGAATCGGCGGAGGCTCCAACCACCGCATCGGCCTTTTCGACATGATTTTGATAAAGGACAATCACGTCGATTTTGCCGGAGGAATCGCTGCTGCCGTAGAGCGCGCCAAAGCATACTGCAAGGAGAACGGCAAAGACCTCAAAATAGAGCAGGAAGTACGCAACACCGACGAAATACGCCAGGCCATCGCCGCAGGCGTGGACCGCATAATGCTCGACAACTTCGACCCTGAAAGGACTGCCGAGGCCGTGCGCATCATACGCGCCGAAGCACCGGGTGTCGAAATCGAATCAAGCGGAGGCATCACGCTCGACACCCTGCGAAGCTACGGCGAAGCTGGAGTCGACTTTGTGTCGGTAGGCGCGCTCACACACTCCGTGAAAGGACTCGACATGAGCTTCAAAGCCTGTTAAACACCAAAACTACATCGATATTCCATCTTCTGAAAGCAGGGCTATGTCCTGCTTTCTTAGTCCGCTGACGCCGAGAGCCACACCCTCGTTATAGTCGTTGACATACATACGCCTCGGTTCGCGGTAGCATTTCTCGGTAACGGCGGCCTCCGGGTCATAGCACTTCGCCACAAGCCCCGAAAGCGACAGAATGGTATGGAAAGCGCTGCGGCTCGACGACACGTCAAGCTGCGCGTTATCGAGCGCCGCCTCGTACTTTCCGGGGTATTTTCCGCGATACGCCTCCGACAGCCACACGAGCATAGGCACACGGAGCTGATGCGCCGTTGGCGTGGGAGATGCGTGCAGAAAACGCCCACGTGAATCATCGAAAATATCCTCGCCGTGATCCGAGAGATAGAGCATCGCCGCCGGACGGCCGGTCGATTCGAGCACCGACGCCACACTGTCGAGCACGGCATCGACATAGCGTATCGAATTATCGTACGCATTAATCAACTGAACACGGTTCACGGCCTCGGCCTCGCTCGCATCGTCCGGAAGATACTTGCCGTATCCTTCCGGATAGCGTTCCTTATAGTTGAAGTGCGAGCCATATGTATGAAGCACCACAAAAAGCTTTTGCGACCCCGCTGAATTTATGATGTCGGCAAGCGAGCCTGCAAGCTCCATATCAAAATGGCGGCTTCCGTCATCCGTGAGGAAATCAACCGTATCGGCCTCTTCTCCGAAAAAATCTATTATCTGGCCGTTGCGCTGCTGGTTCGACAGCCACGCCGTGCGGTAGCCCCCTTCTGAAAATGCCGCGATAACGCTCTTTACCGAATATATCGAATCGCCGAATTCCTTCGCCGTAAGATGCGACATAAGCAACGGCACACTCTTGTGCGTGGTATTGCTCTCCGTAAGCGTGCGGCTATAATATACCACGCCGTCGCGCGCGCCGAGCCTCGGATTTGTGTCCCGCCCGTAGCCGCCAAGCTGCCAGTTCTCTGCCCGCGAAGTTTCACCTATGACAAGCACATATATCTCCGGCGCCGACTCATTGCGCGTATCCTTTGCTCCGAACGAAAAATCTGCCGAAGTATCGAAATAGCCTCTCACAAGCGCAGTGCGCCCTGCCGCCTCAACCATATTGGCGCATACATTCATAGGAAAAAGCTCGCGCATCGGCCTGTACCCTTGCGGAAGAAAGAATGCTGTAACAGCCGCCACGATACCGGCCACCGCCAATACCGCGCCGGCAAATCGCGCCGGCCGGCGCTCGGCCGGCGATGTAAACCGTTTCTTCACAATAAGAATCACGGCAATCACAAGCAACGGCACATAAAGCGCGCACACCACGGCCACAGCCTCGCCAAGACTGCCGAGCAGCTCTGTGGCCTCGCTCACATTGGTCGTGGCCACGTTGAGAAACATATCTATCGCTATAATAGACTCCCCGTAGAGGTACAAGAGCACTATCTGAAAGGCACAAAGCGCCATTACAGGCAGCATATAAAGAGCGGTCCGCCCAACATTGCGGCTCCACGAAGCCAAAAGCATGTACACCCCGCCCGGAAGCAATATGTTGGCCGCCCGTGCCGCCCACGAATAATGCGGCTCGGTAAAGACCAGCGCTATATTGGGCACGAGCAACAGCAGCGGGAGCCCCCACATCAGTAGCGCCGGTGTCGGAAATATTCTAAAAAGCTTCATTGATATTGAATATAAAGCCCATCTGATGACGCCCGAAACCAAGATCGAGCCTGACGTTCACTTTTTTCTTAAATTCCCAGCGGTAGCCGATGCCGTAATTAGGCAAAACCTCGCGCCAGCGCAGATCGCCGAACTTGGAGAACACCGTTCCCGCCCCTACCCACGCCACAACACCGTTGCGCCGCCACACATGTTGCCTTAATTCAAGGCATACATCAGCGCTCGACTTGTCGCGGTAGCGCCCCTCGTAGTAACCACGCATATTGTCGCTGCCGCCGAGCGTCGACATAAGACCCCACGGCGTGTTACCGTAAGTAAGGCGCGAATGAAAGCGAAAAGCCAGAATGCCTCCTTTCCACACCTCCTTGTACGTTGCCAAGGTAAGTTCTGTAAGCGAAAAGGCATATTTATTCAGCAAAAACCGAGGATTAAACCTCTGGTCCAGCCTGAAGAAAACTCCTCGCGACGCATTCTTCAGGAAATCGCGGCTGTCATACTGCAAAGTGAATCCAAGTCCTAAATTAAAAGTCCTTTCGGCTTGTCCGTCAAGCAGCCACGGCTTGGTAAACTTGCGTCCGTTTATATAATCGAACGCCACCATCGGACCAAGATAGAGGCTCGGAGCGAGCTTCCATACATAGCTTGCAAGTGCCTGCGAATTTAAATACTTATAATCCGACTCATTGGTATTGTCCACGTTGCGGTCATAGCCTATACCCCAGAATTTTGAATTGACTGATGAAAAATACACATCATAGTATATTCTCGCCCTGTCCTTCGGAAAGATATGATTGCCCTCTATCCCAAGCTTGAAAAACATGCTTGTGGTAGCATCAAAATATACCGACACGTCCGATTGCGGCAATATGGTGTCCGAACGGTCTGTCTTGTATAATCCTGCAGCAACAAGACCGACTCCGAACTTGGTGTCGCTCGAATAGTGCGGTCCTCCTATTATACTGAAATCAAAAGCTTTATCGGTGCGAGGCTTGTTGGATTCATTAAAATAGCCGATTATTTTCGATATAAACCCTTTCTTGGAAGGCACAGTGTCGCACGGCGAGGCCTCCCCGACCGTCAGGCTGTCGGTACTTTCTGATGCCCTGCAAGTTAGCAACACAGATACGATGAATAATATGATGATGGAAAATCTACGCATAATGCAAGTGACTTGCAATATTAACAAAAATAACATAACTTTGTTACAGCCAAGTATTAATTTCACCAACATTCTCGTCCAATTGGAAACAATGAACAAGCTCGGCTGCATCGTATTGGCCGATTTGCTCGAATCCTACGGAGTGAGGCGCATCGTGGTATCGCCCGGCTCCCGGAACGCGCCTCTGATAGTGGCTCTCGCCCGCTCAGGGCGGTACCGGCTCACCACAGTCATCGACGAGCGCTCTGCCGCCTTTGCCGCACTCGGAATGGCGGAAGCCACCGGCACTCCCGTGGCCATCGTCTGCACATCGGGATCAGCGATGCTGAACTATGCCCCGGCACTCGCCGAGGCATACTACAGCCGCATACCGCTGATAGCCATAACGGCCGACCGTCCCGCAGAGTGGATATCGCAACGCGACGGCCAGACCATACAGCAGGCCGGAGCCATTGCCAGCGTGGTGAGATGCAGCGTCAGCCTCCCCGAAGGGAACGACGACTCTTATCTTTGGCAGATAAACCGCTTGATAAACGACGCACTCGCCGCAGCCACCGGCAATATCCCCGGGCCTGTGCACATCAACGTGCCGCTCTCCATACCCCTCACCGAAGTCCGCCAACTTGGCGACGAGGAGCGCCTCGGCCGCAAAATCTCCGTAATCAGCCCCCATGGCGCTTTCGACCGAGATGCCTGTTCCTTTCTTGAGCGCCGACGCGTGCTGATGGTCTGTGGCGCGGGATATCCTGCCGAGAGCCTGCGCCAAGCCGTCGAACTCGTGGGCCGCAAATCGTCGGTCTGCGTCCTCTCCGACATTCTCTCAAATCTTCCCGGAGGCAGCACGGAAGACTTCACAGCCTCCGCCGCGTCACTCCCTGAGCCGGAAGTGGTGCTCACTCTCGGAGGCCTGCTTTCCGACAGCATGAAGCGCTATCTGCGAGGGCTCGTCCCTGAGTGCGTTTTCGCATACATCGGCTTTGACGATAATTTCGTAGACACATACCGCCATTACTCCGCGCGGATAGAATGCAAGCCCGAGGTGTTTTTACACACGATTGCCGACAGCATATATGGCGATGCCGACTACAAGGAGGCCTGTGCCAAGATACTGCCCGCCGCCAACCCCGGCCGTGTATACGATGTTATGAGAGCATTGCGCGACAACAGTCGCGGCCACGCAGTGCATTTCAGCAACGGCATGACCGTGCGCTATGCCCAGGCCATCTGCTTCAGAGGTGACAGAGGCACATTCTGCAACCGAGGGGTGAACGGCATCGACGGAAGCACGTCTACAGCAATCGGCGCGGCCATCACCTCCGACAGCCCAGTCCTGTTTGTCACAGGCGACATGAGCGCCGCATACGACATCGGCGCCCTCGCCATGGCAGAAATACCCTCCGACTTCCGAATGGCCGTGATAGACAATGGCGGCGGACATATTTTCCGCAAAGTAGGCACCACCCGCAGTCTGCCCGAACGCGAGCAGTACTTCTGCGTGCCTCCACGGCTACCCCTGTCAGAGCTCGCCGCGGCATACGGCTTCGACTTCTACGAACTCAGCCCGGACGACGACATCGACACTGCCATACGCGAATTTATGGCCGGAAAAGGACGCCCCGCAATATTAAAAATCAAAATCGACAATAATGAATAGCAACCAGCAGACTCCCGCAAGAGAGTGGAAAACAATCAAGGAATTTTCCGACATTCTTTTTGAATTTTTTGAAGGCATAGCCAAAATAAGCATCAACCGTCCGGAAGTGTACAACGCCTTCCGCCCGCAGACAAACGCGCAGATACTCGAAGCACTTGCGTACTGCCGCGACACCCCCGAGGTACGCGTTGTAGTCCTCACAGGTGTGGGCGACAAGGCTTTCTGTTCGGGTGGCGACCAGAACTACAAAACCCACGGCGGCTACCGCGACAGCGACGGCACACCGCGCCTCAACGTGCTCGATATCCACAAGGCTATCCGCTCGCTCGTGAAGCCCGTCATAGCCATGGTCAACGGCTACGCAATCGGAGGAGGCAACGTGCTTCAAGTGGTATGCGACCTCTCCATAGCCTCCGAAAACGCCCGGTTCGGCCAGACAGGCCCCAAGGTGGGAAGCTTCGACGCCGGATTCGGCTCCTCTTACCTCGCCCGCTGCGTGGGACAGAAAAAAGCCCGCGAAATATGGTTCCTATGTCGCCAGTATACTGCTGCCGAAGCCCTCGAGATGGGTATGGTCAACAAGGTAGTGCCTCTCGAAAAGCTCGAAGACGAGGTTGTAGACTGGTGCAAGACCATTATGATGCGCAGCCCCTTCGCTATCCGCATGATTAAACGCGCGCTCAATGCCGAACTCGACGGGCAGCACGGCCTTATGGAGTTTGCAGGCGATGCCACACTGATGTACTATCTCATGGACGAGGCTCAGGAAGGACGCAACGCTTTCCTTGAAAAGCGCGACCCCGACTTCGACAGCTATCCGCAATTCCCCGGCTGATGCTTACTGCCGAATGGGCGTCGTACTGCCTGCACTTTCACTTCGAGGCGCGCACTTCGAGGCAGACCATGCACGTCAAAGACACTTACTTCGTCCGTGTCTACGACCCGTCACGGCCCGACGCAGGCGTCGGAATAGGCGAATGCGCCCTGTTCCGGGGCCTGTCAGCCGACGACCGGCCCGACTATGAAGACATGCTTGCGGAAGCCTGCAAAGACCCGCTCGGAGCCGTCACCAGCCCCTACAGTTCTATCCGCTCCGGCTTTGAAAGCGCATTGGCGGCACTCGACGCGGCACAAAGCACCGTTCCGCCCTCCGACTGGCTCGCCGGCCGGCGCGGCATACCCATCAACGGCCTCATCTGGATGGGCGACAAAGCAACCATGCGCGCCCGCATAGCAGAGAAACTCGACGCCGGTTTCAGAGTACTGAAGCTGAAAATCGGCGGCATAGCTTTCGACGACGAGTTAGAGCTGCTCCGCGAAGTGCGCCGCTCCTTCAGCCGCTCCGACCTTGAGATAAGGCTCGACGCTAACGGCGCGTTCACACCCGCCAACGCGCTGAGCCGTCTTTCGGCCCTGTCGGCATTCGGCATTCACTCGCTCGAACAGCCTGTAAAAGCCGGACAGCTCGCCGAAATGGCCCGCATATGCCTCGAAAGCCCCATACCGATAGCTCTCGACGAAGAACTGATAGGCGTCCGCTCCGAACACGAAAGTCGCGCCCTTGTCGAAGCCATCAAGCCACAGTACATAATCCTCAAGCCCTCGCTATGCGGCGGTTTTTCGGCTACTGGCACTTATATACACATAGCCCGCGAGAACGGCATCGGCTGGTGGCTAACATCGGCGCTTGAGTCAAACATAGGACTCACCGCCATTGGTTCGTGGCTGAGCCGGGAACACCCCGAGGCAACCATGCCGCAGGGACTCGGCACAGGCCAGCTCTACACCGACAACATCGAATCGCCCCTTGAAATGCAAGGCGCCGAACTTCGCTATAACCCTGCCCGGCAGTGGCACATACCCGATAATATCCAATGGCGTCATTGAGCGATTTTCTTGCCGAATGGGGCAACACAGCCCCCTTCGTCGAAGCCCGAACATCAGGTTCAACAGGCACGCCCAAGGCCATACGGCTGCTTAAAGCCGATATGAGGCAATCGGCGCGTGCCACTAACGCATTCTTCGGCATCGGCCCGCACTCAGTCCTCGCGTCACCGCTCAGTTTCGATTATATCGCAGGCAAAATGATGGCTGTGAGGGCTTGCGAGGCAGGCTGTAGGCTCATCGAACTACCTATATCCAACACAATTATCCTCCCCGACGGCGAACAGGCCATCGACCTGCTGCCCATCGTGCCGTCGCAGCTACAGTCGCTCATCGACAAGCCGGAATATGCCGCCCGCATACGCAGCGTGCTCATCGGCGGGGCCGCGCCGTCTGCCGACAGCTGCGACGCGCTTCTTGCCGCCGGTTACAAGACATATATCAGCTACGGTATGACAGAAACGTGCAGCCACGTGGCCCTTGCCGACGCTGCCGACCGCTCGCGCACATTCCACGCGATGCCGGGCATACTGTTCGATACCGACTCAGACAGCAGGCTCATAATCGGCGCCCCCGCATTCTCATTCGCACGGCTGCAGACAAACGACGTCGTAGAACTCCTGTCGCCCGGCACCTTCCGCTGGCGCGGTCGTGCCGACGGTGCCATAAATTCGGGTGGCATCAAACTCTTTCCCGAAGAGCTCGAACAGCTATACGCCCCAGCCCTATCCGGCCAGAGCTACTACGTATGTGCCGAGCAGCACCCACAGTGGGGACAGTCTGTGCTGCTAGTGATAGAAGGACGCGATATAGACACCGACGCCATAGCGGCACGCCTGCGCACCATCGTCGCCGACCACCGCCGCCTGCCCAAACGCATCGTCGCCGCAGCAGCACTTCCACGCACCGCCAACGGCAAAATCCGCCGCATCCCGGTATGAACCACGGCTCGCCGCGTATTCCCGCAACCGGCGTTAAAGACTAATCCATGTGGCACGCTTCCACGCATACTCCATAGGCCCGTGGCTGTGGCGCCCTATCCACCAGCGGCAGAAAGAATACTGAAGTATGAACAGCAGCGCACCCACGCATACCGACGCCGTGATGCCCAAGTGCGCGTGCATGCCGAAGCCCCAATTGTAGAAAATAAGCGAACCGGCTATGCTCTGTGTCACATAGTTGGTCATACTCATATTGCCGTAAGGTATCAACAGACGGAAAACCCGGCACACTCTCTCCGAACAATAAAAACCGAAAAGAACTCCCGACACAAGCACGAGCATAAAGGCAAAATTAGCCAACGAAGACAACAGCAAGCTCAACGGCCCGAGGATATTGGCATTCTCAATAAAGCTCGGCAACATATTGTTAAGACCGTACAGCGGGAAGAATGCCACAAGAGCCCACGCAAGCACGCGGCCCCAGCAGGGCATGGACGATTTCAGCAACCAGCCCTGGCGCCCTATCAGCATACCGAGCATAAACAGCCCCGCCGTCTGGAAAATACGCCCGTGGTCCCACGCCCACGCAAGACTCGCCAACTGCCCTTCCCACAAATTCACCTTGACGGTATCCCAGAAACCGCCGCCCGACTGAACGGCAAAAGCGGCCTGCCAGTATTCGCCCGTAGGTATCGACGGAACCACATACGACGGGTCGGCAACAGCTCGCACTATATTGTACAGCGCCACAGGCTGAAGCAGGCATATCGCCACAAGCCACAGCAGCACCTTGTTCGACAAGCGGCAGGTAGCCACAAGCACAAAGCCTATCAGCGAGTACATCACCAATATCTCTGCCGTAAAGAACATGGCATTGAAATTACCTATCACGAACAGCAGCAACAGGCGCCAGCAGAAACGCGCGCGGAAGTCCTTGCCGCGCATACGCTGGTTATCGTCCTGAATAAAGAAACTGAATCCGAACAACAACGCGAAAATGGCATACGCCTTACCGCCAAGCAGGAAGAAAAGGCCGTCCCAGACAGCGCGGTCCGTAAAATTCAGCCACGCTCCCTGCCCTGTCGTGTCCGGGAAAGAATAAAAATTGAAATGCTCTATCGTATGCAGCAGAATAATGCCCATCACAGCCAAGCCGCGCAACACATCGGCCACATCTACACGCTTGTGCGGCACTGCCGCCCTCTCCATAGTGCTCATATTCGTGGTATTGATTGGTATATAGGTGCAAAGGTACGAATAAGTCGAGCGCAAAAGCAAATATTCTTATTTGATTTTGCCGGGCGTCAATGGGCTATAAACATATCGCCCTGCATGGCGAGAGCCATACAGGGCGACATACTATTTGGTAAGCCTTGCTTATTCGGCAGATTCTTCTGCGGCTACTTCGGCTCCCGAAGCATTGTTGAGAGTGTCAACGATAGCGCGGAACTCGTCGAGCGACACAGTTTTTTCGTTCAGTTTCACAGCATTGTGGATAGCGTTCATCAGCTTGGCTGTGAATGCCTGCTCGCGAATGCGACCGAGCTGCTCCTTGTCTTTGAGAAGGTTTTCAGCATAGTAGTCGGCCATCTGCTCTGCCATCTGGCCAAGGCCGTACTGGTAGAGCTGCTCCATGGCGATAGAGCGGGCAATAGCCTTCACGTCGTCTTCTTCCACGCGGATATTCATGGCGCGGCCGGCCTGGCTCTGGATAATCTCCCACTTGATGCCGGGAATAGAGTGCTGGAGGTAGCCGTCTACTTCCTCTTCCTTGATTTCAGGATTGGCGCGCATCATAAACTTGCGCAGGAAGCCTTCGGGAAGCTGCATCGACGCACCGTAGGTTTCCATAAGGTAATCCTCGGTAGTGCGCACGAAGAGGTTGCGGCTGTTGGGCTGCAGACCCTGTGCTATCATATCGGTAACGCGGGCGCGGTATTCTTCTTCGTTGTGTACAGCGTCGGGGCCGAACACCTTGTCGTAGAATTCCTGACCAAGCTCTGCGGGCTTGTTGACCACATACTCGGTGATATTGATTTCAAAGTTGCCGCGAGCCTCTTCCACCTTGTCGCGGTCGATGTGGAGCATCGAGCTTATTTCAGCCTCGTTGCCGTCGCAGGTAGCGAAAGCGTCGAACACAACCTTGTCGCCGACCTTGGTTCCTTCAAACTTGGCAGCCTCTTCCTTGCTCTTGAACAAGAACGGAGCGAGAATGCCGTCGGTTACCTGAATGCCGTCGGCCTTCACCTGTCCGTCCTCGGCAAGCTGCATGATAGTGCCCTTGACGAGGGCGCGGTCGCCGTATTCCTGAGCCTGAACGCGCTCGCCGGCCTGCTGGCGCAGATTCTCGTCCTGCTGCTTGATCATATCGTCGCTTACGGCGATATTGTAGAAGTCGAGTTCAACGCTCTGGTCGAATACCAGATTGAGCTCGGGCATCAGTCCGATTTCGTAAGCAAATGTATAGTCTTTCTCGTCGAGATTCAGTTCCTGGTCGGGAGCCGGGATAGGCTGGCCGAGGATAGCGATATTGTTGTCGTCGATATATTTGAGAGCAGCATCGGAGGCCACGTCGTTCAGCACGTGAGCCTTCACGTCCTTGCCGAAACGCTTCTGAAGCTGAGCCATGTCGATGTGGCCTTTGCGGAAGCCGGGGATCTGACGGGTGTTGCCGATTTCCTTAAGCTCCTTCTTGACGCGGGGAGCGTAGTCGCCTTCTTCGATTTTAACGACTATACGGCCCTCGAGGTCGCTCGTCTTTTCGAGTGTTACGTCCATTATGTATCTTTTTTCTATTTATAAATGTATCTTAGGTTGAAACGGAAAAAGGGGCTTCCCGGTTTCCAAGCTGCAAAATTAGCACATAAAATTTTATTAATCAACTTTCGGCATCATTTTCAGGAAACCAACCGCCAAAATCCTCGCTCACCGACGGCGGAGCTGCCAGAAGGCCACGGCGGAGGCTGCGGCGACGTTGAGCGAGTCAACGCCGTGAGCCATCGGTATGCGCGCCGTATAGTCCGCCCCGGCTATCACGCTGTCGGCAAGACCGTCGCCCTCCGTTCCGAGCACTATGGCAAGCCTCGGCTCGGCACACAAGGCCGCATCGTCGATAGGCACGGAGCGGTCGGTAAGAGCCATCGCCACAGTCTTGAAGCCGAACTGCCGCAGAGCCTCCGGCCCGCTGCCCGCCGGCAGCCAAGTCCACGGCACAAGGAACACCGAGCCCATCGACACACGCACGGCTCGACGGTTGAGCGGGTCGCACGACGACCGTGTAAGCGCCACCGCGTCGATGCCCAACGCCGCCGCCGAGCGAAATATAGCCCCAATATTAGTGGTGTCCACCACGCCGTCGATAACGGCCACACGGCTCGCGCCCGCCACAACCTCGGCAAGCGGCCTCGCCGCAGGACGGCGCATGGCGCACAGCACACCCCGCGTAAGCGTGTAGCCCGTCAGGCCGGCAAGCAGCTCCCGCGCACCTACATACACCGGCACCTCATCAAAACCCGCCAGCAAAGGCGCGGCATCGCCCTCTACGTGGCGCCGCTCGCACATAAACGCCAAGGGCTCATAACCTTGCTTCAAGGCAACGGCTATTACCTTGGGACTTTCGGCTATGAATATCCCTTTGTCGGGTTCGAGCACGTTGCGCAACTGAGCCTCTGTAAGCGAGGCAAATATCTCCACACCGGGATAATCCAGCGAATCAATCTCTATCAGGTTCATACGGCAAAGATAGCACTTATCCGTCAAAATCGGGCAAGTGTCACGCTTATACCCAAGCCGATATAGGGTTGCAGCCCCTTCGGCGTGATGCCGTAGCCAGCCTGAAGGCCAACCGAAAAACGCCGCTCGCGCCTCGCCTCAGGCTGTACGACTGACACGGCCGCCGTGCTGCGGAACAGCGCGAGGCTGTCGAGCCGGGGCTTGTAGCCGCTCACATAAGCCCTGTACGACTCCCCCTCGAACACCGCCTGGCTCCGTGGCAGCCCCACATACGCGCTGTCCTGCCCGGCACTGTCTGTCGGAGCCACAATGGCAAGCCGCACAGTGTCCGGCTTAAGGTAGCGCACCTCGACAGGTGCCGGTTCGGCCACCGTAACGGTGTCGCGCAGAGTGATTACTCTCACCTCGGGGCGCACAGCCACGCCGCCGCTCCCACGCAACCCATACCCCGCCGCAAAACCCGCCGCGAACAAGGCCGCAGCCCATACCGCGCTACTCGCCTTCATAGTACTCGCATATCGCGTCGGCGTGGAGCGCAACTATCTCCTCCAAGCCTCTCTCCGACATAAGGAAAGCCGCATCAGAGCGGTTGTCCTGAAACATATTCTCCGTCAGCACCGCCGCGAAAGGCACACCGCGGCATATGGCGAGAGGTGCCGTCCAGTAGCCGCAGGGCGGCGTGCAGCGGTTGCCGAGCAGGCCCCGACGCCGTGCCCCGGCATTCATCAGGGCAGCAAGACGCCTGCTCTCCACACCGGCCTCCGGCGCCACGAAGGCACTCCACCCCGATGCCCCGAGCCATTCCTTGCCGTTGCCGGCCGCATTGCAGTGGAGCGACACAAGCACTGCCCGGCGTCCCGAGCCAAGATTCCGCGCCCGCCGGCAGCGCTCCGACAATGCGATGTCGGCATCTTCCGGCACTAATAGCACCGCCTCCACTCCGCGCCGGCCAAGCTCGCCACAGAGCCTGCGAGCCGCCTTCCGGCACCAATCATACTCGCGTAGCCTCCCGTCGGGGCTGCGCTTGCCGGGTGTTTCAGCTCCGTGGCCGTTGTCTACAATCACTAATATTTTATCCATATGTTCAGATATTGTTTACACCGGCAAAGATAAAGCCACGGCAGCCGCGAAATTATTGATTTTAGCTCACTTGCGTCCTTTAACAATTGTCAAAATCAAGCCCGCCGTGAACCAAGGTCATATCGGTGCGTTATTATGATACAATCAACCAAAAGAATAATTATGACTTACGAACAGCCCCAATTACCTTACGACGAAAACGCACTCGAGCCTGTAATCAGCCGCAAGACAGTGGAATTCCATTACGGAAAGCACGAAAAAGCGTATATCGATAATCTCAACCGCCTCATCAAAGGCACCGAATTCGAGGATATGGAGCTTGAAGACATCATAGCCCATTCTCAGGGAGCGCTATTCAACAACGCTTCGCAGGCATGGAACCATATCTTCTACTTCTTCACCTTCTCGCCCGACGCCAAGCACGAACCCGAAGGCGACCTCCGCAAGGCCATCGACCGCGAGTTCGGCTCCTTCGACAAATTCAAAGAAGCATTTGTCGACGCCGGTGTCGGCCTGTTCGGCTCCGGCTGGGTATGGCTGTCGCGCGACGAATCGGGCAAGCTATTCATAACCCAGGGTCCCAATGCCGGAAACCCCATCACATCCGGACTCACTCCCCTGCTTACCTTCGATGTGTGGGAACACGCATACTACCTCGACTACCAGAACCGACGTGCCGACGCCCTCAAACAGCTGTGGGATATCGTCGATTGGGCAGTGGTGGAAAGCCGCTACTGATTTTGCGGCATCACAAAAATATAGCACTTTAGTTTTAGCATAATGTGATGAATGGAGAGGGAGGTACTCGTGAGAGCACCTCTTTTTCTTCTTTTTTGCCGTGGCTGTCAACAAAACGTCCCCCGATTGTTTTATAGTAAGTACAGGAGGTTTTAATAATATCTGTTAAACACCCTCTAAAAACGTTTCAATGATGAAAACAAAGTCTTCGCCTTGCATAATCCGGATAATCCTGCTGGGGCTGCTGCTCCTATGGGCGCTCTGCCCGCGCGTATGGGCCGCCGACCGCCTCGACGTTCACATTCCTGCCGAATGGCCCTCCGACACTTGTTTCAATCCGGCCTCGCGACCGGGCAATATCGACAGCGAGTGGTGGCGCGTTTTTGACGCTCCCGTCCTCGACTCCCTTATTGCCGCAGGCGAAGCCGGAAACTACAATCTTGCCATGGCCGCACGACGAATAGCCATAGCCCGCAGCAACACTCGCATAGCCCAAAGCGCATACTATCCGTCGCTGTCGCTGCAAGTCGGCTGGAGCAAGGAAAGACTCTCAGGCTTTACCGACAAGACAGCCGTTCCGCCGTCCGACCTCTCCTCTTTTTCCGGCGCGGTCAGCATAAGCTGGGAAATAGATGTGTTCGGCAAAATAACACGGCAGGCAAAAGAGGCAAAGGCGCAGGTACGCGTGTCGGCCGCCGAGCATGCAGGCGTGCTGCTCAGCCTCGAAGCCGAAATAGCGTCTACCTATGTCAATCTGATGGTGGCGCGCAACCAGCTGCGCGTGGCTAAGGAACACTCCGAAAGCCAGCGCCGCATACTCGGCATCACAGAAACGCGCCACGAAACAGGCCTTGCCTCCAAGCTCGACGTGGCACAGGCAAGCACGCTCTACTACTCGACGATAGCATCAATCCCATTGCTCGAAGCAAGTATCGAGGCTTCAAAGAACGCTCTGGCGGTACTCATCGGAACCACCGTCGAGCACCTTCCCGCCACCCTTGACACAGCCACAGCCCTGCCACCGTACAGTTCCATAGTGGCTATGGGAGCGCCGCTCGACCTGCTGACGCGCCGTCCCGACGTGGTACAGGCCGAACGCTCGGTCGAAGCCGCCGCGGCCGCCTTAGGAGTGTCGCGCGACGCATACCTGCCCACACTCTCGCTCAATGCCTCCGTAGGCACGCAGGCACACCGTATCGGCGACCTGTTCAGGAACAACAGCCTCACATACACTGTGGCTCCTACCATATCGTGGACCATATTCGACGGCCTGTCGCGACGCTACAGCACCGAGGCTGCCCGCGAAAGAATGGAAATGGAAATCGACAACTACAACATGACGGTGCTTACCGCCGTCGAAGAAGTACGCAACGCCGCCCACAACCACGCCGCCACCCTGCAATACATATCCCGGATAGAAACCGTGGTAAAGAACTCGGCTGAAGAAGTAAAATTATCCGTCGACCTGTACACCGAAGGACTCACTCCGTTCTCCAACGTGGTCGACGCCATGCTCAATTATCTCACTTATCAAAACACTCTCGTTTCGGCTCATGGCCGTGCCGTCAACTCGCTCATAGACCTCTACAAGGCGCTCGGAGGCGGATGGACCGGCAACGAATAATCCCACACCCACCATGAAACCTTCCGTCTTCCTTCTATGTATGGCTGCCGCCAGCCTCTCCTCTGCCTGCCACAAGCACAAAGCCGACCACGCCGACTCGATCCCGGAAATAGACGTCGCTATCGCCGTCGAAGACTCCGTGACCATCCACAAAACCTATCCCGGAACACTCATCGCCAAACGAGAAGTCGACCTCGTGGCAAGAGTCGACGGATACCTGCTCACGCAGAATTACACCCCCGGCGACTATGTGCGCGAGGGAACCGTGCTGTTCACCATCGAAGACCGCAATTACCGCGACGCCGTGGCTCAGGCCGCGGCATCTCTCAGCACGGCGGAAGCCAGCTACAAATACAACTCCGAGCGCTACGAGGCCATGAAACGCGCCCTCGCAAGCGACGCCGTGAGCAAGATGGAGGTAGCGCAGGCCAAAAGCGCGGTAGAGGAAGCCGAAGCGTCCATCAAGACTGCCCAGGCAGCCCTGCAGACAGCACGCACATCGCTCTCGTACTGCACTGTCCGCGCTCCTTTCGACGGCCACGTCACCACCGCCACCCACGACATCGGCTCATATCTCGCCGGAGAAGGCTCCCCGGTGCCGCTCGCAAAGATATACCACGACAAAGTGATGTATGTCGATTTCGCTATCGAGGACGCTAACTATCTCTCCACACTGCGAAACAGCGTCGAAGCACACCCGCATGCCTACGACAGCATACCCGTATCGTTCTCCGAACCTCTCTCCAAGGCATACACCGCCCGACTTGACTATATGGCGCCGCTCATAGACACATCTACAGGCACCATGAAGGTACAAGGTATGATCGACAACACCGACGGCGAACTGAGAAGCGGCATGTACGCCACCGTCGAACTGCCCCAAGGCACTGAACCCCACGCCGTGCTGATACGCGACGCCGCCATTTCCACCGACCAGCTCGGAAAATACATATACGTGGTCAACGACTCCGACAAGGTGGTATACACACCCGTCACCGCCGGCGCCCTCGTGAACGACAGTATGCGAGTCATATCCAAGGGCATAGCCCCGGGACAGAAATACGTCACCAAGGCCATGCTCAAAGTGCGCGACGGCATGGAAGTAAAGCCTATCGTAAAATAGAGAAGCCATGTTCAGCAAATTCTTCATCGACCGCCCCATATTCGCCACGGTAATAGCCCTGCTGATGGTGCTCGGAGGCCTGCTCACAGTGAAGACACTTCCTGTGGCACAATATCCCGACATAACGCCGCCCACGGTGTTTGTAATGGCTTCCTACCCCGGCGCCGACGCAAAAACCGTCGCCGAGGTAATAGGCGTGCCATTAGAGCAGCAGGTCAACGGCGTGGAGGGCATGATGTATATGAGCTCGTCGTGCTCCGACGGCTCCTACATGCTCCAGGTAACCTTTGAAAACGGCACAGACCTCGACATGGCAACGGTAAAGGTACAGAACCGCGTGTCACGTGCCGAGCCTACCCTGCCCTCGGCAGTGCGCCAGCAGGGCGTGTCGGTGACATCTCGCTCGTCCGACATAATACTGTTCGTGGCTCTCGAAACCGACAAGCCCGAAACATACGACGGCCTTTATCTCACCAACTACGCCCAGCTGAACATTGTCGACGAACTGTCACGCATCGAAGGCGTGGGGCAGGTCGAAGCTTTCGGCTCCGGCGAATACAGCATGCGCGTTTGGCTCGACCCCGACCTTATGCGGGTGCGCGGAATTACCTCCTCCGACGTCATGGCCGCCATATCAAGCCAGAACATCGAAGTATCGGCCGGCTCCGTCGGCGCCCAGCCCGAGGGCAACTCCCAGAATTTCGAGTTTACCCTCACCTCGCAGGGACGCCTCGCTGATGCCGACGAATTTGCCGACATCGTAGTACGCGCCAACCCCGACGGCTCGCTGCTCCGCCTGCGCGATATAGGCCGGGTAGACCTCGGCAGCAGCTCATACTCTATGACCTCCGACGTGTCGGGGCGCAGCGCGGGGCTTATAGGCATATACCAGCTTCCGGGAGCAAACGCCCTGAAAGTGGCACAAGCCGTGGAAAACCGCCTTGAAGACCTCAAGGAATACTTCCCCGAGAATGTCGACTACCGCGTGATACTCAACACCACCGACTTCGTTGACGCCTCTATCGACGAGGTGCTTGTCACATTCGCCGAAACCACCCTCATCGTGATGCTCGTGATATTGCTGTTCCTCCAGAACTGGCGGGCAGTGATAATCCCGATGCTCACCGTGCCGGTGTCGCTCATAGCCACCTTCGCCGTAATGAAAGTGATGGGATTCACGCTGAACACCCTCACCCTTTTCGGACTTGTGCTTGCCATCGCCATTGTGGTCGACGACGCCATCGTGGTGGTCGAGGACTGCGCCAGAATACTAAAGCAAGGCAAGAGCACGCCCCGCGAAGCCGCCTTGCAGGCTATGACAGAGCTTCAGGGGCCTATCGTGGGCGAAGTCCTCGTGCTACTGTCGGTATTTATCCCCACAGCCTTCATTTCGGGCATCACAGGAGAGCTGTACAAGCAATTCGCCCTCACCATAGCCGTTTCCACGGCATTCTCGGGCTTCAACGCCCTTACCTTCACCCCGGCGATGTGCGCGCTGTTCCTCAAGCCCAAGGCAGGCGAATCCCGCTTCTTCATATACCGCTGGTTCAACAAAGGCTTCGAGGCCGTCCGCTCCCGTTACAACGGCCTTGTGGGGCGCATGCTGCGCCGTCCCGCGCTCGCCCTCGCCATATTCGCCCTCATATGCGGTGCGGCTTTCTGGGGCTTTATGCGCTGGCCCACAAGCTATGTGCCCGAAGAAGACATGGGATATTTCCTTACTTCCGTCCAATTGCCCACCGGAGCCTCGCTCAACCGCACCGACAGCGTTATGAAGCATATGTCCGAACAGCTGCGAACCCTGCCTCAGGTAAAAGATGTGATATCGGTGGCCGGACAGTCGTTCCTCTCCGGGGGCGCCTCAAGCAATCTCGGCTCGATGTTCGTGGTGCTCAAGCCGTGGAAAGAGCGCAAAGGCTCCGACAACTCCGTCGAGGCCGTGATAGCGAAAGCCGACGAAATAGGAGCGGCCGAGCAGGAGGCTATCGTGTTCTCCATCAATCCTCCGGCAATACCGGGACTCGGTATGTCTTCAGGACTGCAGATGGAACTGCTCGACATCAACAATCTCGGAGCCAAGGAAATATCTCAGGCCATAAGCGAAATTCAAAATGCCGCCAGCCAATATCCCGAACTGCAGAAAGTCACCACTCTGTATCAGGGCGAAGTACCGCAGTATTCGGTGAAAGTAGACCGCGACAAGGTAAAGATGTACAATCTCGCCTTGCAGGACGTATACTCAGTGCTGTCGTCATTCATGGGCAGCAACTATGTAAACGATTTCACCAAATTCGGCCGCACATACGAGGTGCTTATCAGCGGCGAGGAAGAAGCGCGGCGCCACGCTACCGACGTCCTCGGCCTGAGTGTCCGCAACAGCCTCGGCGACATGGTGCCTTTCGGCTCGTTCGCCTCGGTGGAGCCTGTGCTCGGCCAGTCGGTGGTGAACCGCTACAATATGTACACCTCGGCATCGGTGACGGCTTCCGTGGCACCCCACGTCAGCTCCTCGGAGGGAATACGCGCAATGGAAGAAATCATGGCCGACAAGGTAGGCTCAAACTTCGGGTACGCATGGACAGGCGAGGCTCTTCAGGAAACACAGTCGGGCACCACCATCACGACCATGCTCATATTCGCCGTGATAATAACCATTCTTGTATTGGCGGCCCAGTACGAGTCGTGGACCGACCCTGTGGCCGTGGTCATAACCACCCCGACGGCTATCCTCGGCGTTATCCTCGGCTGCATATTTATGAACAAGAGTATCAGCATATACACCCAGATAGGCATAATACTCCTGCTCGGCATGGCAGCCAAGAACGCAATCCTCATCGTGGAATATGCCATGGACTTCCGCAAGAAAGGCATGCCCGTGCGGCAGGCGGCGGAAGAAGCGGGCAATGTGCGCCTGCGCCCAATACTCATGACCGCCCTCGCATTCGTGTTCGGCGTAATGCCTATGATGTTCGCAACCGGCGCCGGCGCGGCAAGTCGCGTGTCGCTCGGAACAGCCGTAGTGTTCGGCATGGCAGTCAACGCCGTGCTCGGCACGCTATTCGTGCCAAACTTCTGGGAACTCCTCCAGAACTTCCGCGAGAAATACCTCTCCCGCCTGTTCTCCTCCAAATAAAAAGTGCTTCCGCAGCGATTGTTGCGGAAGCACTCGTATACGGAGCTATTCGGGAGTTGATTACTTGCCGAAGTAGCGCTTGAACAGGCCGTGGAAGCCCTGGCCGTGACGGGCTTCATCCTTAGCCATTTCGTGAACGGTGTCGTGGATAGCGTCGAGGCCGAGTTCCTTGGCACGCTTGGCGATACGCATCTTGTCGGCATTGGCGCCGGCTTCTGCGAGCATGCGCTTTTCAAGGTTTGTGCGGGTATCCCATACCACTTCGCCAAGAAGTTCGGCGAAACGTGCTGCATGCTCAGCTTCCTCGAACGCATAGCGCTTGAAAGCTTCGGCGATTTCGGGATAGCCTTCGCGATCGGCCTGGCGGCTCATGGCGAGGTACATACCTACTTCGCTGCATTCACCGTTGAAGTGGGCGGTGAGGTCGGCGATCATCTGTTCGTCGCAACCCTTGGCGATACCTACTTCGTGTTCTGTAACGAACTGGAGGGCTGTTTCAGGGTCGAGTTCGCGGAAAGCGGAACGGGGAGCGCCGCACTGGGGGCATTTTTCGGGTGCTTCTGCGCCTTCGTGCACGTAGCCGCAGGCCTTGCAGATAAATTTCTTTTCCATTGTCGAATTTACGGGGTTTGAGGGTGTAAAGCCGCAGGCTTAAAGTATGCCGTGGGCTTTAAATACATTGGTTATTTTCTCGAGCGCTTCTTCCACCTGTGCCACGGTGTGCGTGGCCATAAGGCTGAAGCGTATGAGGGTGTCGTGAGGAGCCACCGCGGGCGATACCACGGGATTCACGAATATTCCTTGGTCTAAAAGATCGCGCGTTATGGCGAAAGTCTTGAAGTTGTCGCGTATATACAGGGGGATAATCGGCGTGGAAGTGTTTCCTATCTCGAAACCGCGCGCGCGGAAGCCGTCGAGAGCCAGATTGGTAAGCTTCCACAGATTCTCCTGACGCTCCGGCTCCTCTATCATAAGGTCGATAGCCTTGAGGGCGGCAGCCGTCGATGCCGGAGTGATACTTGCGGTGAATATATACGAGCGCGAGTGATGGCGCAGGAAGTTGGTTATCTCCTTGTCTGTGGCTATGAAGCCGCCCAAAGAGGCGAACGACTTGGAGAACGTGCCCATCACAAGGTCCACGTCGTCGGTAAGCCCGTAGTGGTTGCATATACCACGGCCACCTTCGCCGAAAACGCCTATCGAATGCGCCTCGTCGACCATGACTGTGGCATTATATTTCTTGGCAAGCTCCACAATCTTGGGCAGGTTGGCAACATCGCCTTCCATCGAGAACACGCCATCGGTAACTATCAGTTTGATTTTGTCGGGCTCGCAACGCTGGAGCTGCTTCTCGAGGCTCTCCATATCGTTGTGCTTGTACTTGAGCGACTGGGAGAACGACAGACGACGACCCTCGATAATCGATGCGTGGTCCTGCTCGTCCCAAAGTATGTAGTCCTCTCGACCGGTAAGAGTCGACACAACACCGAGGTTGACGCCGAAGCCTGTAGAATAAATCATTACATCTTCTTTGCCTATGTACTCGGCGATACGCGCCTCAAGCTGTTTGTGAAGGTCGAGAGTGCCGTTAAGAAAAGGCGAGCCGGCACAGCCTGTGCCGTACTTGCGGGTAGCCTCTATGGCCGCTTCCTTTATTCGAGGGTCGTTGACAAGACCCGTATAGCAATTGGAACCGAACATAAGAACCCGGCGACCGTTGATTATCACTTCGGGATCCTGTTCCGACGAAATTGCGCGAAAATAAGGGTATATGCCCGCAGCTTTAGCTTCTTGCGGTACAGTATATTTAGCGAGTTTGGCTTGTAATGGTTTCATATTATGCGAAAATTCGGCGATTGGCATTCTTAATATAAAATGCAGGCGACTGATTGTCGCAAGCGCAGCCGCAAAGGTAGCAAAAAAAGCTTAAAACGCGGAGCCTCTTTGGCTTTTTTTAGCATTCTCGGCAAGAGGCTTAATACAAAAGATGCTTTTTATTGTTTAAAAAAATGGAATTACGCTATTTTTGGGTAACTTTGCGAAACAAACACTACAGCACTTATGAAAATACAGCATATTTTGGGAGCGGCACTGCTGCTCTGGGGCTCCGCCACGGCATCGGCCATAGGCACAATGCGCAGCAGCGACGTAAGCGAGATTGCAGCCTATTGCTATCCTGCCAACGTGGCGCAGACGGCCTCTGCGGTGTTCATGCCCGACGGAATACATTACGCCGAACGTACCGACGACGGCAAAAAGATAGTACTCAAAGAGATAGCAAGCGGCAAAGAAACCGGCGACCTTTTCGACATAGGCCATACCCGCGAAACCGTGCTGCCCGACTTCGAGGGTTTCACTGTCAGTCCCGACGGCTCCAAGCTGCTGGTATGGCGCAATCAACAGAGCATATACCGCCGCTCGTTTTCAGCCGAATACTATGTCTACGAGCTGCGCTCGCGCCTGCTCAAGCCGCTGTCGAAAACTCACTCCCGCCAGCAAGTGCCGCTGTTCTCCCCCGACTCGCGAATGGTGGCCTTCGTGGCAGAAAACAATATATACATAGCCAAACTCGACTACGAAACTGAGGTCGCTGCCACAACCGACGGCGAGGCAAACCGCATAATCAACGGCGCCACCGACTGGACTTACGAGGAGGAATTTACCACCACTTCCACCCTCGCGTGGGCTCCCGACAATCTCACGCTATGCTATGTGCGCTTCGATGAGAGCAATGTGCCCCTCTACACCCTGCCGGTATACGAAGGAACCTGCGACCCTCGCAGCGAGTACGCGCTATATCCCGGAACGATGAGCTACAAGTATCCTGTGGCCGGAGCCGCCAACTCCACGGTAAGCCTGCACAGCTACGACATCGAAACACGCAAGACAAAAGACATCGTACTGCCCGGAAATCCCGACTACATACCGCGCATAGTTTACGGGCCGAAGCCCTCGCAACTGCTTGTGGCCACTCTCAACCGCGACCAGAACCGCTATGAGATTTTCTCGTCCAACCCCAAATCGGGAGTTTCTCGCTCGGTATATACCGAAGAGTCGAAAGCATGGATAGAACCCGAAGCTTACGAGGCCCTTCACGCAGGCGAAAACTCATTTGTGGTGGCAGGTGCCTCCGAAGGGTACACCCGTTTCTACGAATACAGCTATGCAGGAGCAAAACTGAAGGCTATTACTCCCGACAACTGCGATGCCACGGCATTCTACGGAAGCGACGCCGCAGGCAACTACTACTATCAGGCTGCGGCGCCCACCCCGCTCGACCGCACCGTCTACCGCCTCGACCGCAAAGGCGCCGTGAGCGCCGTGAGCCGCGACAACGGCACTTCTGCAGCCGTATTCTCCCCCGGCTGCTCGAATATGATTCTTTCGTACAGCAACATCGACACACCTCCGACATACACCGTCAACAAAGCCGACGGCAAGGAACTGAGAGTGCTCGAAGACAACAAGCAGCTCGCCGACCGCGCGCTCCCGCTCCTCTGCCCCAAAGAATTTTTCACATTCCGCTCAGGCGATTACGAACTGAACGGCTTCATAATCAAGCCCCGCGATTTCTCATCCTCGCGCCGCTACCCGGTGATTATGAGCCAGTACAGCGGTCCCGGCTCGCAGAGCGTGCTTCATAAATGGAGCCTCGACTGGGAGCATTATTTCGCATCGAAAGGATATGTGGTGATATGTGTCGACGGACGCGGAACAGGCGGACGCGGAACAGCCTTCCGATACAGCGTGTACAAAGACCTCGGCAACCTCGAAACAGTCGATCAGGTGGCGGCAGCCCGCTATGCGGCCTCCCTGCCATATGTTGACCCTGCCCGCATAGGCATATACGGCTGGAGCTTCGGCGGCTATGAAGCCCTTATGTGCGCCTCTGCCGACGACTGTCCGTATGCCGCCGCCGTATCAGTGGCACCCGTCACCGACTGGCGCTACTACGACAGCGTGTACACCGAACGCTACATGCTCACCCCCCAGCAGAACGAAGCCGGCTACCGCTCGTCGTCGGCCATACTGCGCTCGCTCCACCTCGCATGCCCGCTGTTGATAATGTACGGCACTTCCGACGACAATGTACACCCGGCAAACGCCCTCCAGTACGTGTCGACACTACAGTCTGCCGGCATATTGTGCGATATGTTCGTATTCCCCAATATGAACCACTCCATCAACGGCTGCAACGCCCGCTCGGTGGTATTCGCCAAAATGCTGCAATTTTTCGACAATAAACTGAAGAAATGAAGAACGGCCTGCGCGAACATAATCCGCAAAACCTGATGTCAACCATGTGGCGCAACTGGGCTGTCGCCACAGGCGCTCTGATGCTGCCTATGGCCTGCTCTCTGTTCATGCCCAAGATATGGCTGCCGTTTCTGGCCTTGGCCGAGGTATACGTCCTCGTGTCACTTCGCAAGGCTGCCATAGCAAGCGCCGTAAGCAACTGCTCGGCTCTTGCCGGGATAGCCATACGCTCGCTGTTCACATCGGCGCTGATAATGCTCGCCATCAACATTCTGTGTACCGACTGGCTCGTGCCCGCCTCATTCCATCTCGAACTGTACAACAGCGAGATTCCGTTCATAACCTGCCTGATAGTGTTCCCTGTCACGGCCGTGTACTGCGGGCTGTTCCTGCTGCTCGGCCTCGGCTCGCGCACATGCCGCGAATGCCAGGGGCGCAACGGTTTCTATACCGGCGACAGCGTGGTAGGCACGCTATACTACCGCGAGGTATCATATCAGACGGCCATACTGCTGTTGCTGTCGGTAGTCCTCGGAGCGATAGAGTACTGGTACTATTTCGCCCGCTATATCAACTCCGACCTTAACGACCCCGACCGCTTCTTCTTCACCAACATGCCTCTGGCCATGTATCTGCTCTCGCTGCTCTTTATGGCCGGACGCTATGCGTCGATGCACACTCTGTACACCGCCATGCGCGGCGATGCCGCCTCCGGCACCTCCACTACGATGGTGCGCTTCCTCGTATTCTGCAACGACGACATGCTGCTGCACCAAGGCGCGGACGGACGCTGGGACACTCCCGCCGAAAGCGTGATACGCCGCAGCGAGAGCCTCGGCGAACACGAGGCAAGGCTGCTGTTTGTGGAAAAAACCGGCATCAGCAATTTCGGACTGAGATACTGCTTCAACGGTCGCGGCTTTTCCACCAATTCCAACATACTCCACTACGCCGCCTTTGTAAGCCCCGAGGAAAAAGACAACTTCGATCCCTCCGACCTCTGGTTCAACCCCTACATGCTCGACCGAGGGCTTGCCACAAACACGCTCAGCCCGGTATTGGCAAACGAATTATACCGTATCCACACCATCACAATGGCGTGGAAGACATACGACCGCAACGGACGCCGCCTGTACCCGATAAAGCACTACCGCCCCACATTCAGATTCCGCGACCTTCAGAACTGGTGTGTGGACTACGACGACGAATCGTGGTTCGGGATAGCGCATCACAACGAAGACCGCCGTTTTTTCCGCACTCGCCAGTTCTTCGACAAGATAACAAACATATTCAACCGCAAGAAAAAAGCGCAAGGATGAACAGCGCGGCAAGCCCCATACCCGTGATAGTAGGCCCCACGGCCTGCGGAAAAACCCGCAAGGGAGTGGCGCTCGCACGCCTTACCGGCGGCGAGATAGTAAGCGCCGACTCCCGGCAGGTATACCGTGGAATGGACGTCGGCACAGGAAAGGACCTTGCCGACTACGGAACAGACGTGCCGTATCATCTTATCGACATAGCCGATGCCGGAACGAAATACAATCTGTTCCAGTATCTGCGCGACTGCCGCGCAGCCGTGGCCGACATCAAGGCACGCGGAAAGATGCCCGTCATAGTAGGTGGCACCGGTCTTTATGTGGAATCTTTCCTTAAAGGAATAGAACTGCCCGAAGTGCCGGAAAACACAGCCCTGCGAGCCGAACTCGCAGGTCGCTCCCTCGAGGAGCTTGCCGCCATGCTCGCAGGAATGAAACGCCTGCACAACACCACCGACATCGACACGACGCAGCGAGCCATACGGGCTATCGAAATAGAAACATACTATGCCGAGCATCCCGAAGCGGCAAGCAAGGCCAAAGGCGCCGAACGTCCATGCGCCATAGTGGCGGGACTCGACATAGGCAGGGACGAGCGACGCAGCATGATAAGTGCACGACTCAGAAGGCGGCTCGAGCAAGAAGATATGACAGGCGAAGTGGAGCGGCTGCTCGCCGAGGGCGTTGACCCTGAAACGCTCATATACTACGGGCTTGAGTACAAATATCTCACTATGTATGTGCTCGGACGCATCACCCGCGCCGAGATGGAGCGTGATCTCGAAATAGCGATACACCAGTTTGCAAAGCGCCAGATGACGTGGTGGCGCGGTATGGAAAAACGCGGGTTTCCGATACACTGGTTCCCATACGACATGCCCGATGCGGAATTTGCCTCGGCAGTGGCCGAACTCATAGCAGCCTATGGGCGCGGCTAAGTTTTCGGCCTGCCTTATGGCGCTGTGCGGCAGCCTTGCATGCTGCGGCGCCACGCCCGACAGTATTCGGCACGCAGCAGAATTACCCGAAAGGATAAGCGAACTGAACTATCATACAAGGGTGGCCCCGCCGAGATGGCGACAGGCCGTGCACACGCTTTTCTGGGATTACCGCTCCGACAGCTGCCACCACCGTGTGGAAGTGGAAGTTCCCGCTCTCGCCGATGCGGACATAGCTGCTCCGTCGACAGTGCGGTACTCAGTCTACGAGCGCCGCCACGGACAGGACAGCATCATCGAGTCAGGAAAGTTCGCGAGCGAATACGGCACGGGGCGCTCGGCCGGATTCTCCACCGTGCTCAAAGCAAGCGCCTCAGGCGCCGTGATAGAGATGGGCGCTCGTAAAGCGGACAAAACCGTGCCGGTGCCTTTCGATATGCTTGGCTGCGGAGCTGTAGCCGCAATCCCGCCGGAAGGCTCAGGAATGACCCGCCACACCCTCATATACCGACCTGCCGTCAAAACCGCATACTCACCTTTGGACAACCTCGAGGATATTGCGCGACACATAGCCGCAAGCAACGACCCTGCAGAGGGATTTTGGACATACCTCGACCGCAACACCGACTCGCGGCGCTCCCGTCCCGGCGGACGCTACAGCCTCGCCACAGTGCAATCCGACGACGGTACTTACCTGATAATATACCTCGGAGGCGCCTCGGAGAATCCCGGCGCGTGGCTGGAATCGCAGGTCAAGGGTGCACTTATTCCGACACCTTTCAAAGACCATTTCGACCTACGATGGACAGACGCCTACGGCAACGACGTTTCCGACGAGGCTTCGGCCACAATCACTGTCGACGGCCTCGTTCTCGAGCTGTCATTCCCGCTGCTCGGCTCAAGCCTGCGTTTCAGACGGGCCTCGCCGGCACTCTCGACGGAGGCGTCCCGCTCAGCTCGCCCGTAGATATATCGTATGTGAGGGTGCTGTCGAGCAAGGTAAGCACATAGCGCTTGGAGTCGCGCTCCATGCCGAACACGCTGTCGAGCTGCTGGCTGTCCTGCAGATAGGCATACAGTCGTGGTGGCAGCTGGTCGAAGAGCATCACCTGCGGCAAAGGCATACCATAACCGTCGATGGCCGTCCACCCGTAGTTTTCGCCGAATGTAAGTCCTGGTCCATTGTCGATTCGCACATGGTAGTTCACTCCGCTGTGAGTATAAGAGGCCACTCTCTGCCCCGGGAAATAACGCGACACAAAATCGGCTATCTTACCCGGCAAAGCATTGTAGTCATCGTTGTTCTTGCACGACCCGAGGCTACAGGCGCACACAAAAACCAACATCGCGGCCATAAGCACGCGACACAAACGGCATAGGTATGCTGAGGAAAATCGCTGTTTCATACTCTAAAAGCATTTTTATGCTTTGATAACAATAAAACAGCGTCCGAAGTTCTTACCTCCGCCTCCTACAAAGCCTCTACCTCTGCAAGCCAGAGCGCGGAGGACGCGTCGGAGGGCATGCGCCAGTCGCCTCGGGGCGACAGACACACACTACCCACTTTCGGCCCGTCGGGCATACAGGAGCGCTTGAACTGCTGCGTGAAGAATCGGCGGAAGAACGTTTTGAGCCAATGCTTTATAGTGGCATCATCATACGCTCCGGCAAAAGCCTTGCGCGCGAGCATATAGATTCTCGACGGCGCAAAGCCATAGCGCAGAGTGTAGTACAGGAAGAAATCGTGCAACTCGTAAGGCCCCACAAGGTCTTCGGTCTTCTGCTTTATGGTTCCGTCGGGAGCTGCCGGAATCAGTTCGGGGCTTATTGGGGTGTCGATAATGTCAAGCAAAGGTTTGCGGACAGCCTCGCTGTCGGCCTCCGATGCGAAGTAGGCAGTGAGATGGCGCACGAGCGTCTTGGGTACGCCGGCATTCACGCCATACATCGACATCTGGTCGCCGTTGTACGTGGCCCAGCCCAGCGCAAGCTCCGATAGGTCGCCGGTGCCAAGCACCATGCCGCCGACACTGTTCGACAAGTCCATAAGAATCTGTGTGCGCTCGCGCGCCTGGCAGTTCTCGTAAGTCACATCGTGGACCGAGGCGTCGTGTCCTATGTCGGCAAAATGCTGTTCCACAGCCTTCACTATCGATATTTCGCGCATCTCCACTCCGAGAGCCTCCATAAGGGCGATGGCGTTGCCGTGGGTGCGCCCCGTTGTGCCGAATCCGGGCATAGTGACGCCCAAAATACCTTTTCGGTCAAGGCCGAGGCGGTCGAAAGCCCGCACCGCCACGAGAAGAGCCAAGGTCGAATCCAGTCCGCCCGATATGCCTATCACAAGGCGACGGGTGCGCGTGGCATTGAGCCTCTGGCATAGTCCGGCCACCTGTATGTTGACAATCTCCTCGCAACGCTCCTTCAGAAGGCCGTCGGCCGAGGGAACGAACGGGTGCGGGTCGACAGTACGCAGCAAGTCGCCGGCGCAGTCGTTGCCCTCAGCGTCGCAGCCGGTATCCACAACGCGCCACGAGCCGCCTTGACGCTCAGCACAGTCGTGGAAAGTGCCCATATGCAGCCTGTCGCGCTTGATTGCCTCTATATCCACATCGGCCATAATCAACGACGGGGCACCCTGCCAACGCTCGCTATGCCCAAGCATCGCTCCGTTCTCGGCTATAAGCAGTTTGGCGTCGAAGGCGAGGTCGGTCGACGATTCGCCGAAACCGGCCGACGCATATGCGTAAGCGCACATGCAGCGTGCCGACTGCTGCTTTACCAGATTCGTGAGATATGCGTATTTGCCTATCAGGTCGGGACTTGCCGAAAGGTTCACAATCACTTGCGCCCCGGCAAGGGCCAGGTTACAGCTCGGCGGCACAGGCACCCACAAATCCTCGCATATCTCGGCACCGAGCGTCACACCCTTGTGACGTATCAGCACACCGTCGCCGACAGGAGCCGGATTCCACCAGCGGCGCTCGTAGAACTCGTTGTAATTCGGCACATAAGTCTTTGGCACAACGGCCACCACACGCCCCTCGCAGATGGCGTAGGCTGCATTATAGAGCGACTGCCCTGCTCGCTGAGGCGCCCCTATAAACAGCAGCAGTCCCGGCAGGGAGGCACTCGCCTCCCTTATTCTGTCGATACCACGCTCTGCCGCATCGAGCAGCACGCTGTTATGAAAAAGGTCGCCGCAGGTGTAGGCGGTAACACACATTTCCGGGAACACAAGCGCATCGGCTCCTCCGGCGTATGCCGCACGCGCCTGCTCGATAATGCTTTCCGTATTGGCCGCCACATCGGCCACCCTGACTCCGGGCGCCGCACAGGCCACCCTGAAAAATCCATTTTTCATAACCGGCTATTCTAATCTTTAAACTATATAGACAACAAAGATACGCATAAGTCGAGCGCAAAAACAAATATTAAGAAGGTGTTTAATAATATCTTCTTCTTCGATAGAAACCTCCGAAGCGAAAAAACGGGCTGAAAGACACGATGTAAGCAGACCGCGGCTTATTACGGCCATAATATGCGGCAGAATTGATTTGCGAAGCAACAATCATCGGATCATCCCCATTTTGCACAGCCTTGGTAAATAAGTCCATTATCTCGTATTTGTTGCCGAATACAGCATCAGGCTGCTCCAAAATTTCAGACACCACCCGCCGTATAGAATAAGGATATATTATAAAAGTATCGTCTGCATTACAAGTAATATTCCTAAACTCACTATTACCAAAGAACACTATGACAGAATAAATCGGAATTCCGGGATTCTGCGGCAAGCATTGCCTGATAGCTCTAATATGCCCGGAATTTTGCATAACGGGATTATAGAACCGATACCGTTCTTTACCATACGACAATACTTGCGTCCAATACTTCTGATATTCGCTGCCGAAAATCCAACCGCTATAATCTTTGACTTCAAACACGATAATGCCCGCTTTTGTCGCAACCGCCAAATCTACTTGCGTGTATTCCCCATTCGGCTTTTGAATGTACAAATCGTGGAATATGGCTTTAGGATTGACGCCTACTTTCAATAACTCCAACACCACTCTTCGCTCCGACCACTCTCCGCGAGTAACAGGAGTGACCTGCTCAATAAGCTCCCGCTCTTTTCGCTTGGCAGAATAACTACAAACAACATGAACAATACATGCTGCCAAACAAACCAAAGATACGACAAACGCGACCAACATCTACCGCTATTCTGATTTAGAGGACGTTTACTTGAATGCTATTATAGAAACCCTTCTTAACATCAATGTCTTGGAAAGGGGGTGCCCTATCCGGTTGCAAAATTACTAATTACTTTTGATAATATCCTATAGTAGAGTGCCTTTATTTGCAACCGTGGTAAGGGCTGTTTTGGCGGTTCGGGATTTTTGGCGTATCTTTGAGCCTCCGAACCGGATAAAAAGCACAAAAATGCTCACATATACCAACCAGCTCAAGCAGCTTGTACTGCCCGAATACGGGCGCAACATACAGAACATGGTAGACCACTGTGTCACCATCGCCGACCGCGACGAGCGCAACCGCTGCGCCCACACCATCGTGGCTGCCATGCTCGCACTCTTTCCGCCAACAGGCGGCGACCCCGCCGAGTACCGCCGCAAGCTCTGGGACCACCTCATAATCATGAGCGGTTTCGAGCTTGACATAGACCTGCCTTTCGAGCACGTCGACCGCGAGGTATTCGCCGACCGCCCCGACACGATGCCCGTTGCCAAGCCCTCCGACTTCAAAATGCGCCACTACGGTGCCAACATACCACGAATGGTCGACATAGCCGTGGCCATGGAGCCGGGCGAGGAGCGCGACGCACTCATATACCTCATCGCCGATCATATGAAAAAAGCGATGGTTGCCTTCAACCGCGAGCAGGTCGACGACAAACGCGTGTTCTCCGACCTGCGCATGATGTCGCACGGAGCTATCAACCTCGACCCGGAGCAGGTGCGCCTGCACGATTTCAAGGCAGCACCGGCTCCCGCCAAAAAGAAGAAAAAGAGATGATTGCCACCGACAATCTCACTGCTATCGGACTATTCGGAAGGCCTCACGGCCTCAAAGGCGAGATATCAGCCCAGATTCCGGACACCGACATAGACCCCGGCGAGCTCCCCTGCATATTTGTGGAACTCGACGGCCTGTATGTGCCTTTTTTCATAGAATCGTGGCGCACCAAGGGCACGGAAACCGTGCTTCTCACCCTCGATGGTATCGACAGCCAGCCAGCAGCGTCTAAATTCACAAACAAGACCCTGTATGCAGAGGCTTCGGCCATGCCCGAGCATGAAGAAGACCGCGAGGAAGCCGACGGGTTCTACCTCGACGACCTCGTGGGATACACCATCACCGACAGCGAAAACACCGTCGGGAAGATAACCGGCTTCGACGACTCGACTGAAAACTACCTTTTTATCGTCGACCGCGACGGCACCGAGATATTCGTACCCGCCAACGGCGACCTCATTACCGAAATAGACCCGGAGAAACGCTCCGTGGAAATGAATCTGCCCATAGGGCTATTCTGATAAAAAACATCTACAATTATGGAAGAATACGACGACGACAAAGCTGTCGACCTGATGCTCAAAGCACTCAACGGCAAGGAAAACGTGCAGTACGACGACGTTTGCCAAGTACTCGACCTGATATTCGACTATTACGAAGAAAGCGGTGAACTTGAGATAGACGCCGACGGCGACGATACCGACGTGGAGGCCATGATAGCCTTCATCGAAAAACATATGAAGAAAAACGCGCCGTCCTGCGGATTCACGCGCGACGACATCGCCGCCATGGTCGATGCCGAAATTGCATACGAGGAGAGCCTGATATGAAGCTGGTGCGAGGATTTTTAACCGGCACCGCCTTGTGCGCGGCCATACTCGCACCTTGCGCCCTGCCGGCCCAGAACAACGACGACTTCGACCCTCTCGCAGCAGGCATAGAGGAAAACATACGCCAGCCCGCCGTGGCTCCCAAGCACAGCAAGGCCGTGGCTGCCGCTATGGAGCGCCTCGCCGTAAAGCTGCGCCACGAAGGCTACAACGTAAGCGCCGTACGCTCCGGCGAGGTCATCATGGTGACACTACCCTGCTCACTGCTATTCCCGCCCAACTCCACGTCGCTCAGCCCCAAAGGCGAGAGCAGGCTCGCCCCGCTCACACAGTTTGTGGAGCAAAACGACAAATACAAGGTAATTGTGGCCGCGCACTCCGACGACACCGGCGACGGCCTCTATGCCGACCGCCTCACCGCCGACCGCGCCAATACTGTCGACGATTATTTCTACCGCGCACTCGGCGAGCAGGATTCGGGCATCATACCCTACGGCCTCGGCGGCGACGAGCCTCTGATGCCGAACCACGGTATAGAGAACCGGGCCATGAACAGGCGTGTGGAAATATACTTCGTACCTACCCGAGCCTTTATAGACAAAGCAAAAAACCGCTGATGGATTCCAACAATAGTTTCCAGAACAGAGCAAAACCGTTCAAAAAAACTCCCGCAGTGCCCGAAGACCCGCTCGGAAGGCTCGTGCCTCGAGCTGTCGAGATTGAGGCAGCGGTACTCGGCGCGCTTATGATAGAGAAAGACGCATACACCACCGTGTGCGACCTTCTCAAGCCCGAATGCTTCTACGAGCCTCGCCACGTGCTCATATACGAGGCTATCCAGACACTCGGCTTCGAGCAGAAGCCTATCGACATGATGACGGTGGTAAACCAGCTCCGCCAGTCAGGCACACTGGAGCAGGCCGGCGGCGCAGCCTTCGTGGTAGGGCTTACATCGAACGTGGCATCGGCGGCACACGCCGAGTTCCACGCCCGCATAGTGGCTCAGAAGCACCTTGCCCGCGAGCTGATAACCTTTGCCTCGACAGTGGAGAACTCCGCTTTCGACGAAAGCAACGACGTCGACGACATTCTTCAGGAGGCCGAAAAACATCTTTTCGAGCTATCTCAGCGCAACGTGAAAAAAGATGTAACCCAGATCGACCCCGTTATCACCAAGGCCATCGACCAGATGCAGCTCGCATCGAAACGCGAGTCGGGTCTGAGCGGACTCAGCAGCGGCTTCCGCGAACTCGACAAATACACGTCGGGCTGGCAGAACTCCGACCTCATCATTATCGCGGCGCGTCCTGCCATGGGCAAGACGGCCTTCGTGCTGTCGATGGCGCTCAACATAGCCCTCCACAACAACCCCATCGCGGTATTCTCGCTCGAAATGAGCGAGCTGCAGCTCGTAAACCGTCTTATATCCAACGTGTGCGAAATCGGTGGCGAAAAAATCAAGAGCGGCAACCTCTCCCAGCTCGAATGGAACCAGCTCCTCCACCGCATACAGAAACTTCAGGGCCTGCCGCTCTTTGTCGACGACACCTCGGCGCTCTCTATTATGGAACTCCGCACCAAGGCACGGCGCCTTGTGCGCGAGCACCAGGTAAAGATGATAATAATCGACTACCTCCAGCTTATGACCGCCGGCATGAAGCTCGGCTCCCGCGAACAGGAGGTAAGTACCATATCACGCTCGCTCAAGCAGCTGGCCAAAGAACTCGACATACCGATTGTGGCCCTATCGCAGCTCAACCGTAAACTCGAAGACCGAGGCAACAAGGACAAGCGCCCGCAGCTCTCCGACCTTCGCGAATCAGGAGCCATAGAGCAGGACGCCGACATTGTATGTTTCATACACAGACCCGAATACTACGCCCACAGCTCCACCGACGAGAACGGCAACGACATACGCGGCAAAGCCGAGTTCATACTCGCCAAGCACCGAAGCGGTTCGGTCGGCACCGTCGACCTTCGCTTCCGCAATGAGTACGTGCGCTTCGAGAACTGGGAGCCCAACACCGATGAAACAGCCTTCGGCTTCCGCGCGGCAAGCGACAATGCCGACACGGCTGTGGCCGTACCCGACGCCAAGGCAGCCGCAGCCGATGCCGCAGCCCTCGGCCTCGCATCGACCGCCTCCGGCCCCAACACCTCGTTCCTCTCCCCCGCCGGCGCCGACGAAGCCCCCTTCTGACAACCCACGCCCTACTATTGCCTCATAGCATAATTAGGAATCAGATTACTTGAGTTCCCATTTGCCGTTTCTCGCTTCTTAGATTAAATTGTGCTTATGGAAACTTAAACGCCTCATAAGGTTAAATAATACTTCTTATGAAAAAAATTCTATTCGTTCTTGTATTTGTTCTTTTCGCCATTTCAATACGGGCACAATCTCAAGACCAACTACCCCAAGATCAACAAGTAGAGCTCCAATCCCTTATTCAGAAAGTTGACTCCCTCGAGCACGAATTATCATATATAAAGTTGACTTACGAACTATATACGCTCAATTCAGACATAAAAATGTTTGCAAATGAGGCTTACACGAAATCCATCGCTATACAATTAAATTTATATAATCGGAATTTTGATTCCAAATTAGGCAAATCATATCAACAAGAATATGAATCGTGCGTAGATCGAAAACAGTCCATTTTTCGATTGATTGAAGCAAAGAAAGAATTCTTTACTCTTAAAGTTATAACATATCCTTATACCGAAAGTGAGCTGAGTACATTAATGGCTATTTATAATGCAACCGATGTTGCTTATAAGCATTTAGACAAGTCCTTAAATATGTTGAAAATTACAATCGACGCATATCAAGAATTAATGTAAATATTTGAGCGGCTCCAAAGATTGAGCCAAAACTACCTGCATTCTGGAAATCTATACTATTGTCATACACTCTTACCGTTGAATGTATCTCGCTAAAATAATCGGCGTGAGCGAGAAGATTAACAAGAGCTTCACGCACGCAGTATAACTGGGTGTTGTCGTCTGGCGCTATCCCATCGACTCTTGGCGAATAAGGGTTGTCAACCCTTGTCCTAAGTTTTTGTAAAATAACTTTGTAATATTCCCAAATATTCTCCTGTTCCTGTAAACGAATATATATTAGGTTATCTAATACGAATTGCCTAAGATACGAAGTTCTTGCGAAATTATTTTGCATAATTTGCACTCGTTTCACCAATGCTAAGGCGCTGTGGCTGATTTTTGGCGGGAAGGGTGTGGATATGTCACGATTTTGAGCTAAATTTGCAGCTTAATACAGAATATCCCAATCGCCAACAACCGTTATGGAATCGAAACGCAGACCCTCGTGGATAATAATTGCGATAGCAGTTGCCGCCGCTCTTTTGGCCGGCGGACTTGTTTTCTGGGCTGTACGCTCAAGCCGCGCAGCCGACGCAGCCCGTGCCGAAATCGAACTCATGCAGCTCGATATGGCTCAGCGAGAGCTTGAAAGGGAGTATCAGGACCTCAACGACGAATTTGCACAGTTCGAGAACTCCCGCCAATACATCAAAGACGACTCCCTCAAACGCGAACTCAGCGACAAATACGAGGCCGCACGCATACAGGTCGAGAAGTTGCAGCAGGAGCTGAAAAGCCAGAAACGCAAAAGCGCTGCCGAAATATCGAAACTGCGCAACGAAATCGACACTCTCCGCGCCCTTCTCCGCCACTATGTGGAAGAAATAGACCGCCTCAACAAGGAAAACGAGGCGCTGCGAAGCGAAAACCGCGAGATAAAGGAGCGCAACCAGCAGCTCAGCAGCCGCGTGAACGAAACAGCGCGCCAGAACGAGGTGCTCACAGAGCGTATGACTCTCGCCGAAAAGCTTAACGTTACCGGCCTTGCCCTGCAACCTCTCAACAAGAAAGGCAAGAACGAGAAAAAGGTAACAAAGGCCACCCAGCTGCGCATAACATTCACAATTCCGCAGAACAACTCGACCCCCGTGGGCGAAAAAACCATATACGCCCGCATAATATCGCCTTCCGGCCAACTTTTAGGCGGGGGCGGCAGCTTCGACTTCGAGGGCGGCTCAGTGCCCTGCTCTGCCAAGAAAACGATAGAGTACGAGGGCGAGGAAATAGCAGGCGTAACCATATTCTGGGACGTCAACACGCCGCTTATCGCCGGTGACTACACCGTGGAACTGTTTGCCGACAATTTCCGCCTCGTGTCACGCTCCTTCAACCTGAAATAAGGCCATGGAGGTGCTCGCCGACCTCTACGACGCCATAAACTCCATCGAGGTAAACACCGTAGGGTCCATATACAAACTGATACTGAGCATGCTCCTTGGCGCTGTCGTAGGCTACGAGCGGCGCCGCAAGGGGCAGACAGCCGGAGTGCGCACATTCTCCCTCATATCCATGGGCGCCACACTGGCCATGCTGCTCTCGATATATGTGCCTCAGGAATATATGGGACTTAAAAACGGCGACCCCGGGCGCATTGCCGCGCAGGTAATAACGGGCATCGGCTTTCTCGGCGCCGGAGCCATAATCCAGATGAAAGGCTCTGTGCGCGGCCTCACCACGGCGGCAGGCATATGGATGATGGCGATAATAGGCATGGCAGTAGGCCTTGGAATGTACCTGCTGTCGATATTCGCCTCCGCTCTGATACTTTTTATCCTCGTACAACTCGAACGGATAGAGAAGCGCGTAAGCCGGGGGGCAGAGTCACGAATCATAAGGATAAGCCTCGGCACCATACTCCACGACATCGCCGAATATCGCAAAGTGCTCAAGCGCCACAACATACACCTGAGCAACTTCTATGTAGACTACGACTTCGAGGCAAACGAAACGAGGCTCAATCTGATAGTGCTCGTGCGCGAAACCACCAATTATATCGACCTCTTCTCCCAGTTTGCCAAACTATATCCCACCAAGGCGATAAGCCTCGCCAACCAACTCAGCATATAGCCGATGGACGTACAAGGACTCATTTCCGACCTCGCTTTCATACTGCTCCTCGGAGCAGTGGTGACTGTCCTGTTCAAATGGATAAAACAGCCCGTGGTGCTTGGCTACATCGTGGCCGGATTTTTGGCGAGTCCTCACTTCGAGTACCTGCCCTCTGTCACAACGGAGGCCAATATCGACTTCTGGGCCCAGATAGGCATCGTGGTGCTGCTGTTCTCGCTCGGCCTCGAGTTCAGCTTCAGAAAGCTCATAAACTCAGGCGGCTCAGCCGTGGTGACAGCACTGATAATAGTCACAGGAATGATGTGCGCGGGCTTCGCCATAGGCCATTTGCTCGATTTCAACAATATCAACAGCCTCTTTCTCGGCGGAATGCTCTCGATGTCGTCGACAACCATCATCATCAAGGCATTTACCGACATGGGTCTGCGGCAGAAAAAGTTCGCCTCCCTCGTTTTGGCCGTGCTCATTGTGGAAGACCTCTTCGCCGTGCTTATGATGGTGCTGCTTTCGTCGATAGCCATCAACAACAGCGTTGAAGGCGGCGAACTCCTCTACAGCATAGGCAAGCTTGTGTTCTTCCTCATAATATGGTTTTTGGTGGGAGTGTACGTGCTGCCGTCGCTGCTCAACCGCATACGCCGTTTCCTCAACTCCGAAACACTGCTGGTAGTGTCGATGGGGCTGTGCCTCGGCATGGCCGTATTCTCGGTATACTGCGGCTTCTCGCTCGCCTTGGGAGCGTTCGTTATGGGTTCCATACTTGCCGGAACGTCCTACGCCGAGCGCATAGAGCACGTCGTCACCCCGGTCAAAGACCTCTTCGGAGCCGTGTTTTTCATCTCTGTAGGCATGATGGTGCAGCCAGCGATACTCGTCAACTACCGGGGGCCGATACTGATTTTGTCCACAGTGGTAATCGTGGGAATGATAGTGTTCGGAACATTCGGAATGCTCGTCACCGGCCAGACCCTGCGCACAGCCATTCAATCGGGTTTCTCGCTTACCCAGATAGGTGAATTTGCATTCATCATAGCCACACTCGGCATGAGCCTCGGCGTGCTCGACACCACCATCTACCCCATCGTCGTGGCGGTATCGGTAATCACCACCTTCACCACGCCCTACTTCATCAAGATGTCGCTGCCTTTCTACGGCATTCTCGAGCGACACCTGCCGCGCCGCCTCCACTTCCTTATCGACCGCTATCAGAAGCAGGCCGACCGTGGCGAAGCCGCCGGCAGACCGTGGAAAGAAGTGATGAAGCGCTACATCTGGCGCACAGTGCTGTACTCGATAGTGCTGTTGGCAATACTCATAGTATCGCAAAGTTACCTGCTGCCCTACCTCTCGGAGTTTGCCGGACGGTGGAGCAAGCTGCTGTGCATGCTCGCCACCCTCGTGGTTATGGCACCATTCATCCTGGCTCTTATCATGCCCGTGCAGACCAAGACCGCCGCAGGCGAAGAAGCCGCCGGAGGCAATGTGCCACGCATAGTAATGACTATCTTCCGATTCCTGATAGCGCTCTTCTTCGTGGCACGCGCAATCACCATAGCCTACTCCGCCCGCGCCGGCATGATAGCCATAGCCGGAGTGGCAATGCTGCTTGTATTCTACTTCTCGCGCAAGCTCAGGCTGAGCATGAACCGCATAGAAAGTAAATTTCTCGACAACCTCAACGAACGCGAACTGCGCCGCAGCGGCAAGAAAAACGCCGTGGTCAACGACCTGCATCAGGCATATATGACCGTCGGAGCCGACTGCGCCTTCGTGGGCGAACGGCTTATGGACTCCAACCTGCGAAACAAATACGGAGTCAACATCGTAAGCATACAGCGCGGAGCCACATTCATACCCATACCCAACGGACGCACACGCGTATTCCCCGGCGATATCCTGGGAATAATCGGCACCGACGACCAGCTCGAAAGGCTGCTGCCGGTAGTCGAATCGTCGGCCGAGGAAGAAGCCCCACGCACCGACCCCGCCGATATCAAGCTCATCAGCGTGCTACTCGGCCCGGACTCCCCCCTGCTGTCGCAGACACCGCGTTCGTCGGCACTGCGCGACACCTACGACGCCCTCGTGGTAGCCGTCGACCGTGGTGACACCCATATCGACTCCCGACCCGACCTCGTGTTCGAGGAAGGCGACATAGTATGGCTCGTCGGCAACCCGGCCAAGATAGCCTCTTTAAAGTAGAACAAAAACTCTTCGATTATAACATATAAACCATACCCATATGAACAGCGGACGCTACGAACAACGCGGTGTTTCGGCCTCCAAGGAGGATGTGCACTCGGCTATAAAGAACATCGACAAGGGCATCTTCCCCGGTGCTTTCTGTAAAATAATACCCGACTACCTCGGCGGAGATGCCGAATGGTGCAATATAATGCACGCCGACGGCGCCGGCACCAAGTCGGCTCTCGCATACGCCTACTGGCGCGAAACAGGCAATATGGACGTATGGAAAGGCATCGCGCAGGACTCCCTGATAATGAATATCGACGACCTCATCTGCGTGGGCGCCACCGACAACATACTGCTGTCGTCGACCATCGGACGCAACAAGCGCCTGGTTCCCGGCGAGGTCATATCGGCCATAATCGGAGCCACGGAAGAACTCGTGGAAGAGCTTCGCTCGATGGGTGTGAGCATACACCCCACCGGAGGAGAAACAGCCGACGTCGGCGACCTCGTGCGCACCATAATCGTGGACAGCACCGTGGCCTGCCGCATGCGCCGTGCCGACGTTATCGACAACGCCCGCATATCGGCCGGCGACCTCATCGTGGGCATGGCTTCCTACGGCAAAGCCGCTTACGAAAAAGAATACAACGGCGGAATGGGCAGTAACGGACTCACCTCGGCCCGCCACGACGTGTTCGGCCCGGCTGTAGCCGACAAATACCCCGAAACATTCGACCCCGGCCTTCCCCGCGAGCTGGTATACTGCGGCACCAAGGGACTTACCGACCCCGTGGAAGGCGCTCCCCTCGATGCCGGACGCCTCGTTCTCTCGCCCACACGAACATACGCCCCGGTGGTGAAAGCCGTCCTCTCCGAACTACGCCCGTCGATACACGGCATGGTGCACTGCTCGGGAGGCGCGCAGACAAAGATTCTGAACTTTGTGGAAGGCAAACACGTTATTAAAGACAACTTATTCGACGTTCCCCCGCTTTTCGACCTCATACGCCGCGAATCGGGCACGGATCCGCGCGAAATGTACAAGGTTTTCAATATGGGTCACCGTCTGGAAATGTACTGCGCACCCTCCGCAGCCCGGCAGATAATCGAAATCGCAGAAGGTTTCGGCATCGAGGCAAAGGTGATAGGACGCGTCGAGGAAGCTACGGCCAAGAAGCTCACTCTGGCCACGCCCTACGGCACCTTTACCTACTGAACGCCTATCTGAAACAAGCACATGAACTCCGGCAAGAAACTTACCCGCCGCATTATGCGCATAGCACTGCTGGGTATAACCATTATATCGCTCTCATCCTGCGGCAACAGCACAGGCGCTGTTGCCGCGAAAGCCGGAGAACACCCCCTCCCCGACACACTCAGGGTAGCCACGCTATACGGCCCGACATCGTACTTCCTCTATCGCGACGAACCGATGGGCTACGACTATACGCTCGTCGACAGCCTCGCCCGCCAGAAAGGCATGGTGCTTGACCTCAAGGTTGCAAACAGCGTGTCGGCGGCTGTCGCCATGCTCGATTCCGGTCTGGTCGACCTTATAGCATACGAAGTGCCCATCACCGAGCACTACAAGAAGTACGTGCTGCCCTGCGGCCCGGAGAACTACACCACCCAGGTGCTTGTGCAGCCAAAGCAGAAGGGGCGCCCGGTAGTCGAGGACGTGACAGAGCTTGTCGGGCGCGAGGTATACGTTGAGAAAGACAGCAAGTACCTCCGGCGCATGCAGCACCTCAACGACGAGATAGGCGGCGGCATCGACATTCGCGAAGTAGACGCCGACACACTGATAACGGAAGACCTCATACGCCTCGTTTCCGACGGCAAGATACCAATGACTGTCGTCGACAGCGACATCGCGCAGCTCAACAAGACGTATTACCCCGACCTCGACATCAGCATGGACGTAAGTTTTCCGCAACGGGCGTCGTGGGCCGTAGCTCCGGGCAAAGAATGGCTCGCCGACTCTGTGGACGCGTGGTTTGCCGGCGAATCGCCGCAACGAACCAACGCCGACCTGCTCAAGCGCTACTTCGAGCAGACCAAGAGCCTGCCGACGGTTCCCTTCGACTTCTCAAAGGGCTACATATCGCGCTACGACAACATCTTCAAGAAGTACGCCCCGACAGTTGGCTGGGACTGGCGCCTTATGGCCGCACAGGCTTTCGTTGAAAGCAAGTTCAAGCCCAACGCCCGCTCGTGGGTGGGCGCGCGCGGCCTGATGCAGATTATGCCGAGCACGGCACGCGGCTACCGCACGAGCGTGTCGCAATTAGGCAATCCTGAAACAAGCGTGAAGGTGGCGTCGAAGCTCATCAACGACCTCGACAGCTATTTGGTGAAATATGTGCCGAACGACAAGGAACGGCTCAAATTCGTTATCGCCGCATACAATGTGGGCATAGCTCACGTGTACGACGCCATAGCTCTGGCAAAGAAATACAATCTCGACCCCCAGCGCTGGGACGGCAATGTGGAAAAGGCCATACTTATGAAGATGAATCCGAAGTATTACAACGACCCTGTGACACGCTACGGATACTGCCGAGGAACCGAAACGGTGGCATACGTGAAACGCATCACCGACTTCTACGAACATGCCCGCCGCGAAATCAGCGCCTGACTCTTAAAAATCACATCGAACACACTCATCAACTATATATCGATATGAGAAAAACCATTCTTTCTGTAGCCATCGTGTGCCTTCTTGGCAGCACCATGCTTACCACGCCTTCGTGCATAGGCAGTTTCTCTCTCTCAAACCGCCTCCTGGGCTGGAACAACACCCTCGGAAACAAGTTCCTCAACGAACTCGTATTCTTCGCATTCTGGGTGCTTCCCGTATACGAGGTATGCGGCCTTGCCGACCTTCTGGTGCTGAACAGCATCGAGTTCTGGAGCGGCAGCAACCCCATGGCAAAGGGCGAACGCACCATCGAGGGTAACGACGGCAAATACCTCGTTCGCTGCGACGGCAAGGGCTACGATATCGTTAGCTGCAACGACGGCAGCTCCGTGCGCCTCGACTTCGACGCCGAAGAACTTACATGGAGCGTTGAAGCCGACGGCAAGAGCCACGTTCTCTTCCAGTTCGTTGACGACACCCACGTGAAAGTGCCCGTCGACGGAGGCCGCGAATACCGCACAGTAGAGGTTTCCCAGGCCGGCGTGTACGCCTACCAGGAAATCGCTACTGCCAGCGCTTTCGCTGCACGCTGATAGCCTGTAACGACACCAAAAAGAGCCTTTACACCATTGCGGAGTAAAGGCTCTTTTAGAGTATGTTTACTTTTAAACTTTTAAAATTGTATGGCGCGGCGTACGGCCTCACGTATGGAGTCTGACTCCGCCACAGTATCAGCCTCAACCGGCTTTACTCGAGGCTCCGTTGCCACCGGGTCTATAACAATCGGCTCTACTGCCACAGGTGCAGGCTCAGGCTCCGCCGACTTATTCTGCGGAGGTCTTGCCGTGACGCGCCTACTGCCGGGCAGACGGTCGACAGGCTCGTATCGAGGCTCCCTGCCTTCAGGCACTTCGGCCTTCGCCTCGGCCTGCTCCAATTCCTGTTCTATCTCTACATAGCTTCCTTTTCCGAGTGCTTCCACACGCCCGCACGAATGATAGTGCGACGTGTAGTAGCGTTCGTCCATACTGCTTATTATCACGCCTTTCGAGGTGGAGGCATGGATAAAGTCGCCGTCGCCTATATAAATACCCACATGGCTCACGGCCTTACTGCGCCTCGATGTGGAAAAAAACACGAGGTCGCCCGGTTCAAGCCTGCGCCGGTCGATGCCCTCGCAATATACCTGCTGCTCGCGCGAACTGCGCGGCAGCTTGATACCGGCGGCCTCCTGAAATACCGACATAACGAAACCGGAGCAATCCGTGCCAGCGCGGCTTTTGCCACCATAACGGTAAGGAGTGCCCATCCACTTGCGGGCTTCCTTCATTATATTGCCAACAGAAGCGCTTCTGTTGTCCTTCTTTTTTTCGGGCTTGGGCACCTGCGGCTTTTTTTCTTTTTCCGGCACTTCGGTCGGAAGATTCGACGGATGCTCTATTTTTGGCGCTTCAACCACGGCGGCACGCTTGCTGCCACACGAAGATACCAGCAGCAACAGACATATAATTACAGCAAAATTGAGGATTCTTTTCATAAGAGGGTGCTTCATACTATCTATTAAAGCGCAGGTCGGTGTATTTTCGTTTAAACTGTTCATTAAGAAGAGGGAGCATAGCGGTTGCTATGTGACCGATGAGTAATGGGCAGGTCAGCCGTGATGAAACACCCTCTAAGCCTTGCAAAGTTACGAAAAAAACTTCTTCGGCAATACTCCGTCGGAACCACGAGTTGGTCATCCCGACAACTCGTGGCGCCCAAGGAGCGGCAGAAAAAATCAATATATTATATTTCGACAGTGAATGTGAAGCGGAAGTTCCGCTTAGGCATAGGGTAATTGAGAATCACGTCGTAATCCTGACTCAGAAGATTGTTGACTTCGGCCAGCACACGGGCGCGCACCTTGCCGAACACGAAGTCGCGGCTCACGGATATGTCGTGTGTATGCCACGCCCTCATATGGTTATAGCTTGTGTTCTCCTGCTGGTTATAGCGCTCGCCCACATATATGTAGCTGTAATTAAGGCCCCACTTGCGCCACGACGCGTTCAATACCGCCGAGCCGGAATGCCTCGGTATATACGGAATCTGATGGCGGTAATAGCTATCGGAACTGCGGGTAACATCTATCGCACGCTGGTAGGTGTACTGCCCGCGCACGGTAATCTCAAGTTCGCAGACAGGCTCCACCGTGGCAGATGCCGAAGCATCAACACCCTTAATGTCGACAAGGCCGAGGTTCAGCATCGTCCATCGGAACTGCTGGCCTTTGGGATATGCTATTATCTTGTCTTTAACACGATTATAATACACATCGGAGCTGATGCGGAATCCGCGCAGGAAACCGCTTCGGGCAAACCCGTAGACCAGTCCGAAATTATACTGGTCTACCCGCTCCGGCTTGAGGCTGGAATTGCCGGTGTCGGTATAGTAGAGGTCGTTGAATGTGGGCATTCTGAACGAGCGCTTGTAGAACAGCCTCGCACTCAGGTTGCGGCATTCAAAGGGGTATGCCGTGACATAGACTGCAGGAGTGAACACCTTTTTGCTCGACGACGGTTTGCCTTTAACCTCGTCGTTAACCAGCGTGAGCAGCCCGCTTGCCTGGGCACGCACACGCCCGAAATCGGCTGCCGTGGCCAAAGAAAGCATATTGGTGAAGCGGACAGGACGCGAGAAATCGCGAAGGTCGGCCGACATCGTGTTCCACTGGAAGTCATAGCTTGCCGACGCCCACCACTGCCTCGTTATCGTCACCACGTTTGCCGTCGAGAGGTACACCTCCTGCTGCCGATAGCGGTTGTCGACCTTTATCTGGCGGTCGTCGTTGTTCACATAGTGGGTATGGTAGTAGGCATACTTGGCATTGTTCATTGTCGACCAGCGCCCTTGCGAATGTGAGAAACGCCCCTGCACGAAGGTGTTGTTATCCCATATGCGCTCGCCACGGCGCCACACATTGTTCACTATCGCCCCCGGAATACCGCGCTCAGAATTATAGTGGTAAACCTTTGCGTGCCAGTCACCGCCGGGAGTCACCCCGTTGAAATTAACCTCGGCTCGCAGTGCGTTTATATCGCCGTTCTGTCTTGTGGCGGTAGTATCATATGCAATTCCGCCATCTGGCTTGACGCGCCGATACCTGAATTTGTACTTGCCCGACGATTTAAGCCATTCGGCCGACACCGAGGTGTTGACCGTGTTCGACAACCTGAACTCGCCTAACACCGACGGGTTTATAAGGTCGAAAGAACCGGTGCGCACCGTGCCTCTCAGATGAAACTTTTCGCCCGCCACGAAATGCGGCACGCGAGTACGCATATAAATGGTAGCGGCATTGCCGAAATCGCGAGCAGGCTGCAAGAGGGCACTTTTCTGCCCGTTATGCAGCGACAGCGCCTCCATATTATCAAGCGAGAACTGTCCGAGGTCTATCTGCCCGTTCTGGGCGTTGCCGAGAGCCACGCCGTCGTACACCACCCCTGTATGATTGGTGCCCATCGAACGCACATTGACAGTCTTTATGCCGCCCACACCTCCGTAGTCCTTTACCTGCACTCCCGAGAAATAGCGCATGGCATCGGCTATACTGTTGCTATTCAGACGCCTCAGCTTCTCGCCGGCAAGGGTCTGCACAGGCACGGTTTCGCGCCTCGGCGCCGATGCCGCCACTGTAAACTCGCGCAGCGATATGGTGTCGGCGCTTACCGAATCGGCAACATTGGCCGATGCCCAAAGACTTGCGCCTGATAATATAAACAGGAATATTCTCCTCATTTTTTCCTTACGCGGCAAAAAGCGCCGCCTTAATCCGTATACAGTAATTCTGTACCTAATACCCTCGATGGAAAAAACGGAGAAAAACACGGCTCGGGAATCCTTAGCCGGATCCTCGGCCTCTTTCCGCGCTCGTCCTCGCAAGCGTTAGAACAGATGAAAACACGGCAGGTCTTCTGACTCGTTTCTTCCTCTCGCGCCGCCTTCCCAAAAAAACATCAGTGGCTTACCGGCACAAGGGATTCCAACAGAAACTCACAGCAGCGGGACTGTCCGGGATTTTCACCCGGTTCCCTTTTAAGCGCTATGACAGCGCACCGCTTTTCTCCCGCAAAATTAGTATTTATTTCCTTACCGTGCAAATCTTATTATCATCAACGGTTTATAATGAGCTACATACTAATGGCATGCTTTTTAGGGAGATACCAAAACGAAGCGAATAGTGAATTTTGGCCTCAATCAAGAGTTTGTTATAACTACACTGTTATTATTGATTTTCCAAAAAAGGTGGAAAGCATAGCAATTGTCGAAATAGTGAAGTTATGTTGTCCGCTGAGCCATTTGGTAATTTCACTCGGACGACGCCCCAAAGCATCAGCAAACTGTTTCTTTGACAATCCGCGTTCCTGCATCAGGTCATATATTCGGTCAGAGATTGCAAAGGTAAGTCTTGCACTCTCCCTTTCTTCCGCAGGTATCTCTGAAAATAAGCGTGGCAACAAATCTAAGTTCTCTTTCATAGCTCAAAAGTTTTATCAGTGTCGATTATATTCTCTGTTATCACTACCGAGCCGTCTTTAACACCTGATTTGAGCAGTTCCTCAAACTTTTGCAGGGTTACGACGTATCCTTGAAGTTCATTGTCTTCCTCATATGTCCGGGTTGTTTTCACGCCACCGTTACCGAGGATTATTATCTTATCTGACAGCCGCAGGGCGTATAAACGCAGCTTAGAGCGTAAGGTAGGAAGTGCCACCACAGAATCGCGCATCTTTCCCTCATTACGGAAGTAACGCTCAAGCGCTCCGTGCTCGATTATTTGCTCCACATATCTGATAATAGCGCGATAATCGACATTTAACTGTGAATCCTCTCTGAATTTAGCGACAAATTTATTGAACTCATCCAATTCGTCGCCGAGGAATTGAATGGTATAGACAGTGCATTTATCGCTGTTGTTAAGTAATATAAGTTCGACCTCGCTCATCTATATTGCGTTTTATATTATAACGCAAAGATACAACAATTATTTCACTTAAAAATGAAATATCGGTTTCATTCACACAAAAAAAGCAGTATCCCTTTCGTGCTTGCGCCGAAAGGGATACTGATAAGAGGGTATTTTTTATTCGTTGCCGTCCCAGATTTTGAATGAGCGAGCCGAGGCAGGATCGGCCTGTAATGCCACGGCAGAGGGTTCTGCGGCAAGCCATACGGCCATCTTGCCCTTGCCACGGTGCGCCCACGCGTAGTAGGGAATCATTGCAAGCTTCACATCGCTCAGGCCGAGGCGCCCGTCGCGGCGCTCGACAAGCTGCGCCGGCACATCTATCATAGTCACACCGCCGAGCACGTCGCTGCTGCGGGTAGTCATCGGCATTTCGGGGTTCACCACCGCCGCTCCGAATGCGAAATCATTGTCGGGCCATTCGGCGCAATATACAAGCGGACCCCGCTGCACGGCAAGACGGCCACGGTCGGCCTCCACTTCAGGACGGGCTGCCACAAAGCGCGGTTCCATAGGGAACTCGAGTTCCACGCGGTCGCCCTTCTTCCACTTGCGGTCTATGGCGAGATAGCCCTTGTCGAGCGCGCCGGCCACTTCCTCGCCATTTACTTTGACGGTATAGCCGCCCGCATTGCCTACAAAAGCATAAAGGCCGCCCGGCGCCACGATGTCGCGCGCCCAGCCGGGTATGCGCAGTTTGAGGGTAAAACGACCGGCCTTGTTGGCATCGACTGTTATGGTCTGGCGCCCGGTACCTGCATAATCGCCGCTTTGGGAAAGAGTCACATCGCGTCCGCCCACATTAAGCTTGGCGGTTCCGCCTATGTAAAGATTGGCATAGACGTCACGTCCCTTCACAGCGTAGAGATAACCCGGCAGCGAGGGTATGAAGCGGCAGATGTTCGACGGACAGCACGCGCAGCCAAACCACGGCTCGCGCTGGTGCTGGCCTTCGCTTGCAAGCGGATTGGGATAGAAGAAACGTCCGCCGTCTATCGACACTCCCGAAATCAGGCCATTGTAGAGCGTGCGTTCGAGCACATCGTAGTATTTCGAGTCGCCGTGAAGCAGGAAAAGGCGGTGATTAACATACACATTGCCTATGGCAGCACACGTTTCGCAATAAGCCTCGAGATTGGGCAGTTCGTAGGCATCGCCGAACGACTCTCCGTCATGCCGTGCGCCTATGCCGCCGGTTATGTAAAGTTTCTTGCCCACGATGTTGTCCCATATCCTGCCAACGGCTGCAATATAGGCGGTGTCGCCCGTCAATGCAGCCACATCGGCCATGCCGGCATACATATATGCCGCGCGCACGGCGTGCCCCACCGCTTCGTCCTGCTCCACAACGGGCTTGTGCGCCTGGCTGTAAGCATCTTTGCGCGAGGTGTAGCCGCGCTTGTCGAGAAAGAACTTGGCTTGGTCAAGATATTTCTTATCGCCCGTGGCAAGATAGAGCTTGGCAAGCGCCATCTCGGCTATCTGGTGCCCAGGCACGAGCGCTCTCTGCCCTTCGCCGTCGCCTATGGCACGGCTCACACAGTCGGCATAGCGTATGGCGATATCGAGGAAATTGCGTTTGCCCGTGGCCCTGTAATGCGCCACTGCCCCCTCAACCATATGGCCGAGGTTGTAAAACTCGTGGCTGAGAACCTCGACGGCATCCCAGCGGCCGGGCCCCATCCAACGGTGCGGGTGGGCCGGATTCATAGTGTACGACGTGTTCAGGTAGCCGTCCGGCTCCTGCGCAGCCGCCACAAGCACGAGCACGCTGTCGATATAGGACTCGAGAGCGGGGTCAGGATATGTCTGCAACAGATATGAGGCGCCCTCGATGGTCTTGTACACGTCGGTGTCATCGAAGGGAAAGCCTTCGACCTTGAAAGTGTCGCAAGGCTGAGTGGCACGTATAAAATTATGATAACGACCTGTTTCTTCGCATTTTGAAAACGCGAGCGGAATAGTCACCTCACGGCTTGCCTGCAAGCGCGGACTCCAGAAAGGATCTGACACCGAAACAGAAGTGAACGGAACCGGGTCGATAGGATAGCCGTGGGATTCGGGCTGCGCCAAAGCAATGCCGGCGGCACACACAGCCAGCGCGGCAGACAATACATACTTCATCTTTGAAAAATCAGATAACGACTGTTATAAAAAGATACACAAGAGTGACGGGGGCGACGAAAAGCAGGGAGTCTATGCGGTCCAGTATGCCGCCGTGCCCCGGTATGAGTTTGCCGGAATCCTTGATGCCGTGGCTACGCTTGAGAAGCGACTCGAACAGGTCGCCCCACGTGGAGAACACGCACACAATCGCACCCAGCCCAAGCCCGGACATAAGGCCGAGAGAATCAGGCAGCAGGAACAAGGCCGCAAGCGCACCTGCCGCGAGGCAGAAGGCGAGTCCTCCGAAAAAGCCCTCCCACGATTTCTTTGGCGAAAGACGCTCGAAAAGCCTTCGGCGCCCTATGAGCGAGCCTACGCAATAGGCTCCTGTATCGTTGAGCCATATCATGGCAAACATAAGCAGCACAAGCCATTTGCCCTCCGAAAAAGCCACATAGGCAAGATTCAGGGCTGCAAGGGGAAGCGCTACGTACATAAGCGATGCCACCGACCGGAGCGCGCAGGCATAGGCGTCGGCGCCACGGTCGTAAAGAGATATTACAAAACGCGCTATCGGATAAAGCAACAAGACGCATAGCGAAGCCTCAAAGGCTGCCAACGACGCCTCGAAGATAGCGGGAAGCGCCGTGATGACTCCGGCAGCGAAAATATCGGCAACACGCCCCGCCACGAGCCAAGGCCTCCTGCCGCCGGGAAGGACAATGCCCTGAAATTCCCACACGGCAAGCAGAGCGAACGCAACGCACAGAGCGTTGAAATAATTTCCGCCGCCCAGAATGGAGCCTACTATCAAAGCTATATAAACGATTCCCGAAAGCGAGCGGGTAACTATATTTTTCATTGGTTCAGATATAACATCGACCGCCAGACATTGACGGCACACAAAATTAGCAACTATCGGCCGATTCTCCAAATATACCCGAAAGCCCCGATTCTTCGCGAGTCGGGGCTTTCTGAAAAAGTTAGCGTATATTTTCTGTATCTGAAAGTCGTAGGAGCCTCCTCGAGGCCCTTAATTGTCTTATTACTGCCTATAGGACGGCAATATGCCACGATGGTTTAACAGAGATATGAATTTTAACACTCCATAACATTTTGTCATATCCCGAAAAATTCTTACCTTTGCGTGCAATTTAAAACACATCTAAATTTATGTCGTTTATTGCAGACAGAGTAAAGATGGACGGTCTTACCTTCGACGACGTCCTGCTCATACCGGCTTATTCCGAAGTGCTTCCGCGCGAAGTTTCGCTTGCCTCGCGTTTTTCCCGCAACATCACACTGAACGTACCCATCGTATCGGCGGCTATGGACACCGTTACAGAAGCCCAGCTCGCTATAGCCATAGCGCGCGAGGGCGGTCTTGGCGTGATTCATAAAAATATGCCGATAGCAGAACAGGCCCGTCAGGTACACGCCGTGAAACGCGCCGAAAACGGCATGATTTACGACCCCGTGACCATTCGTCGCGGCTCCACCGTGGCCGACGCCCTCCGCATGATGAGCGAATACCACATCGGCGGCATACCCGTTGTCGATGACAACGGCAAGCTCGTGGGCATCGTGACAAACCGCGACCTCCGCTTCGAGCGCAACCCGCAGCGCCTCATCGACGAAGTAATGACTTCCGAAAACCTCGTCACCACCTCGCAGGCCACAAGCCTCGAAGAAGCTGCCGACATACTGCAATCGCATAAGATAGAAAAACTGCCCGTTGTCGACGCCAACGGCAAGCTCGTGGGTCTGGTGACATACAAAGACATCACCAAGGCCAAGGACAAACCCAATGCCTGCAAGGACTCCCTCGGACGCCTCCGCGTGGCAGCCGGCGTGGGTGTGACTGCCGACTCGATGGAGCGTGTCGACGCCCTCGTTGCCGCAGGAGTCGACGCCATTGTCATCGACACCGCCCACGGCCACTCACGCGGCGTGGCAAGCGTGCTGAAAGCTGTCAAAACCAAATATCCCGAACTCGACGTGGTAGTAGGCAATATCGCCACAGGCGACGCCGCCCGCTACCTTGTGGAATGCGGCGCCGACGGCGTAAAGGTCGGCATCGGCCCCGGCTCAATATGCACCACCCGCGTCATTGCCGGCGTAGGCGTGCCCCAGCTATCGGCTGTGTACGACGTTGCCAAGGCTCTCGAAGGCACCGGGGTACCCCTGATTGCCGACGGCGGCATACGCTACTCAGGCGACATCGTTAAGGCTCTTGCCGCAGGCGCGCACGCCGTGATGCTCGGCGGCATGCTCGCAGGAGTTGAGGAAAGCCCCGGCGACACCATCATCTACAACGGACGCAAATACAAGACATACCGTGGCATGGGTTCGCTCGAAGCAATGGAACGCGGCTCCAAGGACCGCTACTTCCAGGCCGGCGAAACCGATGTGAAGAAACTCGTGCCCGAAGGCATCGCTGCCCGCGTGCCCTACAAAGGCTCGCTCTACGAAGTGGTATACCAAATGCTGGGCGGCCTCCGCGCAGGCATGGGCTACTGCGGCGCGGCCGATATCGAGGCCCTGCACCACGCATCGTTCACCCGCATAACCAATGCCGGCGTGGCCGAAAGCCACCCGCACGACGTGGCCATAACGAGCGAGGCGCCCAACTATAGCGCCGGAGGGCAATAAATTCACATTCCTGCCGTTACATAAAAAGCAGCGGCGCAGCCACGGCGGCTGCGCCGCTTTTTATTAAAAAGATGAAACGACATATTCTTTCCGCAATAGCGATAGCCGCAGCAGCGATGTGCGCCAAAGGTGCCGACAGCGACCCCGTACTAATGACCGTCGACGGCCAGGACGTGCGCGTGAGCGAATTTGAATATCTTTATAACAAGAACAACAACCAGCAGCTGCAACAAGGCACCCTCGACGACTATCTCGGCATGTTTATCAACTACAAGCTCAAGGTAGCCGACGCCCGCCATGCCGGCCTCGACAGCTCGCCGAAGTTCCGAAACGAGTTTGAATCCTTCCGCATCGAACTCGCAAAGCCGTACATGCGCGATACCGTTGTGGAGAAGAATCTTATCGAAAAAGCATACAGCCACTATGGCGAGGATATTCTCGCGAGCCATATCATGGTACCCCCCACCGCTGCCGGGAAGGCCGTCCTTGATTCGATTCGACCGCTGCTCGAGTCGGGCAAGGCGGATTTTGCCACCGAGGCAGGGCGACTGTCGGTCGACAAATCATCGGCAGCACGCGGAGGCCGGCTCGGCTACATTGTGCCTGGCCGCTTCCCGTGGGCATTCGAGGAAGCCGCTTACGGCACAGATGCAGGCGCCATGTCGCCTGTCTTCAACTCCGGCGTGGGCTACCACATAGTCCTTGTCGAAAAGCGCACACCCGCCGCAGGCGAGGTCAACGCCGACCACATACTGATTATGAACCGCGACAAATCGCCTGAAGCAACCGCCAAGGCCAAGGCTCTCGCCGACTCTATCTATGCCGTAATCAAGGCAGGCGCCGACTTTGCAGAGATGGCACGCAAGCACTCCCAAGACCCCGGCTCGGCATCGCGCGGCGGAAACCTCGGCTGGTTCAGGCACGGCGTGATGGTGGCCGAATTCGACAGCGCGGCCTTCGCCACACCCGACGGAGCGGTTTCAGCCCCCTTTGCCACAGCTTTCGGATACCACATATTGCGGTGTAACGGGCATCGCGGCGTACAGGATTTCGAGGAATTAAAGCCGACCATTCTCCACGCCATAGCCAACGACGAGCGCGCCAACATGCCTGAAAAAGCGTATATCGCCCGGCTTATGAAACGTCGCAACGCCGCTATAGACCACCAGGCCGCCACCCGCCTCGCAGAAAAAGCGGCAATGCTCGCAGAGAAAGGCGACACGGCCATAGTAGAGCGTCTTGGCGAGGACAAGGCCAAGCTTGCAACCTTCGACGGCGGCGCCATACTTGCCTCCGACATTCTGAGCGCGATGGCGCCGGGGACGCTCAGCGACAAAGACGCCGTGATCGGCGCCGTGACAGCAGCTCTCGAAGAGGCTTTGGCCAATAGCGGGCGCGACCGCCTCTATGAAACCACCGCCGACTACCGGAACCTGCTCAACGAATACCACGACGGCATACTGCTATGCGACATTTCCGAGCAAAAGGTATGGAAAAAGTCGACCGACGACAAAGCCGGACTCGAAGCATTCTTCAAGGCGCATGCCTCCAAGTACGCATGGGAAAGCCCGAAGTTCAAGAGCTACGTGTTCTTTGCAAGCTCCGATTCCCTGCTTAAAAAAGCGGTGGAATATGCCAACACACTGTCAACCGACGATCCCGAACAGTTTGCAGCCGCTATGCGCAAACAGTTCAACCGCGACATAAAGATAGAACGCGTGGTGGCAGGCAAGGGCGACAATGCCATCACCGACTATCTGGCTTTCGGAGGCAAACGCCCCGCCGACAAGCCAAACAGCCGCTGGAACTTCTACACTTCATACAAGGGCCGAATGCTCGACGCCCCCGAAGAAGCCGCCGATGTGCGCGGAGCCGCCGTGAGCGACTATCAGGCTCAGCTCGAACAACAATGGCTGAAAGAGCTTCACAAAAAGTACAAGGTAAAGGTCAATAAAAAAGTATTCAACTCGCTAAAGTGACAGGCTTCAACAAACTATCCTCGGTATTACTTGCCCTATCGGCCATTGCCGCGACAGGCTGCCAAAGCTCGGACAACGAAATCCCGGCCGATGCCATAGCCTGTGTCGGAAGCAGCTACCTCACACGCAGCGAACTGAGCCGCCACGTACCCGGCGGACTTCCGCCAGCCGACAGCGCCGCATATGCCAAGGCATATATCCGCAACTGGATCGACGCCCGGCTGATAGCAACCGTGGCAGCCCGCGAGATAGATATGGACGAAATCGACAGGCTGACGGCAGAGTACCGCACGGAGCTTATAATGAGCCAGTACCGCCGCACAATGGCCATGCAGGCCACCGACGGCATATTCTCGGAAGACTCCTTGCGAGCCTACTACGACAGACACCCCGACGAGTTCACACTCGAGCGGCCTTTGGTACGCGGCATATACCTCAAAGTGCCGTCCGACGCCCCGAATCTGGGCACGCTGCGACGCCTGTACACCTCTTCCAAATCAGAAGACATGGACCGCCTCGAAAAAGAGGCGCCCGCTGCGGCGATACACTACGACTACTTCCGCGACCGCTGGGTAGACTGGGAACAAATAGAAACACGAATACCGACCGACATACCGTGGCCGACATCGTTCCTGCGCTCGCGCCGACCACTCGACGTGACCAACGACGGCTTCACCTACCTGCTGAGCATCAGCGAATTTATACCCGAAGGGGATACCATGCCTTTTGAAGCGGCCTTGCCACTGGTGCGCGAACGCCTGCTCACACGCGCACGCCACTCCTACGACGCCCGCTTACGACAAGCCCTCTACGAGCAGTCGCTCGCAGAAGGCTCTCTTAAATTTCCGGGCGGCAACCCGCTGAATTAGAGGGCACTTCATAATATCTGTTAAAGCATAGGTTGGTGTATTTTTGTTTAAACTGTTCATTATGAAGAGGGAGCATAGCGGTTGCTATGTGACCGATGAGTAATGAGCAGGTTAACAAAAAGACGCCAAGACGGTACTATTGTTAAACCTGCCCTCCACCAAATCATCGGATAATATCGGCCGGGGAAGCATCAAAGGCTTCGCCTCCAAAAAATTTTGAGTGTCTTTATCCCTTCGCCTCAGTCACATAGCAACCGCTATGCTCCTTCGGCTCTGCGATAAATCCATCTCAAACTTTTTGGCCTATGCTTTAACAGATATTATGAAACGCCCTCTTTAAGTCGCTCGTAGACTTCGAGCACCATTCGCGAATTATGGTAGGGGCATTTCCAGAAGCCGGCCTTGTCGTCGGCACGGTTCACGCTACCGTCGGCCTTACGGCTCCAGTACCACTCCCCTCCCTCATTATCCACAATCTCAGCTTTGATATATTCCCATGATTCCATAGCACGGACAAGCTGCTCCGGCCTGTTGTGGAACACATACTGATATATCTGCCCCACCACGTTCTCGGCCTGCACCCACCAGTGCTTGTCGTTGTCGTATGCGCCTGAGGCATGGCGCTCGTATATCATCGAGCCGTCGTGACAACGGCCTTCCGAGGCGGCCTCGGCTATACGGCGTGTGGCTTCGAGCGTGCGGGCCAGAAGCCCGGCGTCGCCAAGCACCTGCGCCGTTTCAAGCATAAGCCACGAAGCCTCGATATCGTGTCCATACGATATTATGCCGTCCTGCCGGTTCCAGTCGTCATCGAAAAACAGGCCCAAATGCCCGCTCGGACAAGTAATTTTGTCAAGGAAAAGCTCAAGCAAACTCTTTGCGGCCTCGCGCACGCGCTCGTCATCACATACCCGCAGCAGGTTTGTGTACGGCTCTATGATATGCAGATGGGTGTTCATCGTCTTGCTTGAATTGAAATCCTTGTCGCTGAGCCTCATATCCTCTATGGGCTGCCAAGAGCGCGTTGCTGCCTCTATGTAACCGCCTCTGAGGCGGTCGCGGCTGTGGCTCTCTATATCGTCGAACAAGCGCAAGGCATAATCAAGGGCTTCGGCATCGCCCGTGGCACGGGCATACTCCGAAAGGCCGTAAATGGCGAAGCCAAGGGCATAAAACTGCTTCTTGGTGTCGAGCGGACGCCCCTGCGCGTCTACCGACCAGTATATGCCGCCATACTCGCGATCGTAAAACCGGTCGATAATCTCTCGATTGGCCGCCGTGGCCGCGTCAAGGTACTCGGGGTTGCCGAACACACGGTAAGCAGCTGAAAAGGCCCACAGAATGCGCGCATTGAGGATAGCGCCTCGCGGCTCGTCGGCATGCAGGCGGTCGAAGCCGTCGCGACGGCCATAAAAGCCGCCCTCCGGAGCACGCATGCGGTCGAGCCAGTACGGCAGAATGTTCTCGTGCAGATTGGCTGCAAGCTCCTGCCTGAATTTTTCTATACGGGTATCAAACATTTGCAAAATCAGTCATTTCGTCCTCTGCAGGCACATCTTTGCCGGGCGTACCGGCGCGAAGCTGCCTGAGGCGTTCCACTATGTCGTTGACAGCTTCGGTGGTGAGAGGATAGAACGAGGCCACACCCACCGCGAGCAAAGCCACAATGGCCGGGAGCCACGACATCATAAACCACAGACAGCTTATGGCGGCTTCGGGCTGCGCGGCACTACCGGCAAGCGACTCCTGATAGCCGAAAGCGCTCAGAAGCCACAGCACGGCAGCTCCGCCTATGGCACCGCCGAATTTCTGCGCCATGGAGGACGAAGAGAATATAAGCCCGGTGGAGGCTGTTCGGTAGCGCAGCTCGGCATAGTCGCTCACATCAGCATACATCGACCACACAAGCGGCGACATAAGTCCTGTAAGCACCGAGATGAGCACCTGCAGCCCGAGCATGAGCCAGTAGCCCGACGCACTTACGGGCACAAACCAGAACAAGCCGCTGAAAACCACCAAGGCCATATTCACAGCTATAAAAGTATTCTTTTTGCCAAGACGCCCCGATATGGGCACGGCAAGGGCCACTCCCACCATATTGGCAGTCTCGCCTATGCCGAGGAACAGACCCGAGTAAAACAGTATATTACCCCAGTGGCCGAACGACAGGTGCGCCTCCTCGCCAATTACATCGGCAAAAAAGTATGCCACCGTGGCACCACGGACGGTATTGAACAGGTTGAAACACAAGGCTGCGCCGATGAGCAGCCACCACGGCCTGTTGGAAAGCAGGCTGCGGAAGTCCTTGCCCACAGAAGCCGTGGAAACTGTGTGCACGCGCTCGCGCGTCATACCGAAACAACAAAGGAAAAGCACGAAACAGGCCGCCGCTATCACCACCATGGCGAACTGCCAGCTCGAAGCCGGCGAGGCTCCGAGCGAGGCCTGGAAAAAGCGGCACAAGGGATCCCACGAGAACAAGGCCACGAAAGAGCCTCCGTAGGCAAAAAGCATACGGAACGACGAGAACACGGTCTTTTCGCGCGGATTGTCCGTAACCACGCCGAGCATCGCGCCATAGGGCACATTGATGCCGGTGTACACCGTCATCATAAGTATGTAGGTCACATACGCCCACAGCAGCTTGCCGGCATACGAAAAATCAGGCGTGGTGAAAAGCAATATGCCGCACACTGAGAACGGCGCCGCTACCCACAGCAGGTAGGGACGGTACTTTCCCCAGCGAGTACGCGTGCGGTCGGCCACTATGCCCATCATAGGGTCGGAAACGGCGTCCCAGACACGCGTCACCAGCACGAGTATGCCCGCATCGACAAGGCTAAGCCCGAATATATTGGAGTAGAAGAACGGAAGGTAGTAGCTGAACACCTTCCAGAACATCGACGACGCCATATCGCCGAAGCCATAGCCTATCTTTTCCTTTAAGTTTTTCATGGAACTTGGCCTTATTTACCGGCCTTCATAAAGGCATTGTTGCGATCGATAAGAGCGTTGATAGTCTTTACAGACTCAGCCGAGGTAAGACCGTCGGCAGGCGTGTTGAGGCAGTAATCGACAAGACGGTCGACGGTCGACACAGCCACGTGCATACGCGTGTCGCTCGAAGCGTAGTATATGAACACCGTTCCGTCCTCGTCGGCAATCCAGCCGTTGGAGAACAGCACGTTCATCACATCGCCGGTATATTCCTCGCCCACAGGCGCCATAAAATAACCTCCGGGGGCGGCGATGCGGCGCCACGGCTCGTCGAGCGCCGTCATATACATATACAGCACGTAGCGGAGGCCGGAGGCACAGTTGCGCACGCCGTGTGCCAGATGCAGCCAGCCCTTGGGCGTCTTTATGGGGTGCGGGCCTTCGCCGTTCTTCACTTCCTTGATAGTGTGATAGATGCGTTCGTCCACGATGTCCTCGCCACGGGTAATCTCTGCCTTGGTTATATCGTCGATGAGCGTCCAGCCTATGCCACCGCCCTTGCCGGTATCGATAAAGGAGTCCTGCGGGCGTGTATAGAGGGCGTACTTGCCGTCGACGAACTCGGGGTGAAGCACCACGTTGCGCTGCTGGCTGCCGCATTTGAGGTCGGGCAGGCGCTCCCAGTCTACAAGATTTTTTGTGCGCGCTATGCCGCAACTCGCCGTCGCTGCCGACAGGTCGCCGGGGTGCGCGGGGTCGCGACGCTCCACGCAAAAGAGGCCGTACACATATCCGTCCTCGTGGCGGGTGAGCCGCATATCGTACACGTTGGTACCTATATCCTCCGTGTCGGGCAGCACGACCGGACGCTCCCAAAAGCGGAAGTTATCGATGCCGTTGGGGCTTTCGGCCACAGCGAAGAAGCTCTTGCGGTCGGCTCCTTCCACACGCACCACCAGCACATACTTGCCGTTCCACTTTATGGCGCCGGAATTGAGAGTGGCGTTGACGCCTATGCGCTCCATAAAGTAGGGATTGGTGGCCGGATTGAAATCATAGCGCCAAGTAGGCGGCACCATCTCGGCTGTTATCACGGGGTTCTCGTATCGGCAATACACACCGTTGCCTTCCACGGGGCGGTTGCATCGCTGTATCAGCGACTCATATCGGCTCAGGACGAGAGCCTTGCGGTATTCAAAGAGGTCCATAAGCTATTTCATCTGCGCCATTCCGGCTGCAAAAAGTATTTTAGGATTATTATAAAATTTCACAAATGATTGGCATGAAGGGTGACCCGGATAAGGGGCATAGAAATGTCCGGGAATATTGTCGGCATTGCGCCACACGCACACATAGGCCAGCGGATAGCCCTCCATCAGGGGAGTCAGCACGCTGTCGTACCAGTCAGTGACAGCAAGCCCCTCGCAGCCCGTTTCGGACAAAGCCACAAGCTTGCCGGCCGGAGCCGCCATACGCACGGCAGCATCGAGCTGCACGCGTGCACGGGCCATAAATTCTTCCGTTCCGGCCTCGCCTCCGTGGTGGTAGGCGTCGGCACCGAAAACATCGACGTATTCATCGCCGGGATAGCGCTCGGCATAATCGTCGAAATCAGCCACGCGGTCGGGAGAATACACCCACAGCACATTATCGACTCCCTTGGCATCGAACACAGCCCGAGTGCGGCGCCACAGCTCCTTATACTGCTCCGGAGTGCACAAATCCTTGCCCCACCAGAACCACGAGCCGGTATGCTCGTGCCACGGGCGGAAAAGCACCGGCACCCGGCGTCCGTCGGCATCTTTGAGCGAGAGTATGAAATCGGCGGCGCGTCCGAGCCATAGGTCGAGAGTGTCGGCAAACGCGGTGCCCGGTGTCACCATTTCGGCCACGGGCGAGGCCGACACATCCCACGAGTCGCCGCCGGTGGCGGCATTGCGCGGATGCCAGCTTATGGCATTGATGCCGCCACGGGCGTCCTGCGCGGCCACTCCGGCACGTATGTCGTCGAACGGCACACCGTCGAGCTGGCTCGGAGCGTCCCACTCTATCAGGCCGAGGTCCCAGTTGATAAGTCCGGGATAATCGCCCACCACCGATTTGACATCGGAGCGGGCCGACTCGCCGCGCCAGCCTATGCCGTAAGATGTGGCGTCGTGCTGGCCGAACACCACCTTGCCCGAATCGACGCACATCTGCAAACGATTCCTCAGCGATTCTGCCGGCGCTTGCGCCACCTCGGGAGCCTTGGTGGCGCAAGATGCCACGGCAAGCGCGGCAAAAGCCGCATATACTATTTTAGTCATCAAAGTCATTCAACGGTCAGTGTGGTTTTCAGCAGCTTGTCGTCCTCGCTCGAAGGACCTGCCATAATGGTGAAATCGCCCGGCTCGACAATGGGGTTCATCTTCCTGTCGAGATAGCGGAGCTGGTCGGGACCGACGGTGAACTCAACCGTGCGGGTTTCGCCCGGAGCAAGAGCGACACGTCGGAAATCCTTAAGCTCTTTCACAGGACGCGTGGTCTGCGCATAGCAGTCGTGGATATAAAGCTGCACAATCTCCACACCGTCGCGCTTGCCACGGTTTGTCACATCGACACTTACCACGGTGCTGCCGTCGGTGCCTATCGTTTTTTCCGACAGACGGAGGTTGGAATACTCATAGGTGTTGTACGACAAGCCATGGCCGAAAGGATAGAGAGGTGTCGACGGAGTGACGACCACGGGGTGGAAGTACATCGACGGCTTATGGTTGTATATCATTCTCGTCTGGCCTACCGAGCGGGGAATGGTGATTGCGAGCTTGGCCGACGGATTGACATCGCCGTATATTATCTCGGCAATGGCCCTTCCGCCTGTCATACCCGGCTCCCACGCCTCGATAATGGCGGGAAGATTCTCCGCAGCCCACTCCACGCCGAGCGGACGGCCGTTTATCAGCACCAGCAGGGTCGGCTTGCCGGAGGCTGCCACCCTGCGGATAAGCTCGTTCTGCAATCCCACGAGGTCGATGTCGCTGCGGTCGGTATCTTCGCCGCAAGTACGGTCGGCCCAGCGGTAGCGCATCATATACTCGCCTGCCACCACCACGCACAAGTCGGCATCGGCTGCGGCGCGGGCTGCCTCGTTGACCTTCGCCCGGTCCATATTGCGCGGATCCCAGCCTTGGTCAACAAACACAAACTCTGCCGAGGGGTCGGCAGCACGCAAGCCGTCGAGAACAGTGCTTACGTTCTCGCGCTTCTGCTGCGCGCTCCAGTCGCCGAGAATATTCTCGTCGTCGGCATTGATGCCCGTCACAAGTATTTTTTTGTACCGGCCGCGCTTCAATGGGAGCAGGCCGTCGTTTTTAAGAAGCACTATGGAGTTGCGCGCCGCCTCGAGAGCCGTGTTGCGGTGTTCGTCGCACAGGCGCACGTCCATCGTGGTTTTCTCGTCGGCATAGGGATTCTCGAACAGCCCGAGGGCGAACTTGACGCGCAGGATACGGCGCACCGACTCGTCGATACGGCTTTCGGGAATGCGGCCTTCGCGCACAAGCTCCACCACGGCGTCGGTAAATTCCGGCCCGTGCATGTGCATGTCCATACCGGCCATCACGCTCTGATAGAAAGCCTCTTTGTTGTTCTCGGCTGTGCGGTGAAGGTCGTGGACGTGCTCTATGTCGTACCAGTCGCTCACCACGAAGCCTTTGAAGCCCCATTCGCCACGCAGCACGTCGGTCATAAGCCACGGATCAGTATGGGCAGGCACGCCGTTAACCTCGTTGTGGCTCGTCATCAGCGACAAAGCACCGGCATCGACACCGGCTTTGAACGGCGGGAAAAACACCTCGCGGATAGTGCGCTCCGAACAGTCGAAGGGAGCACCGTTAGTGCCGTTTTCGGGCTGGCTGCCGCCTACGAAATGCTTGACGCAGGCCAGAACGTCGTTCTCGCTGTCGAGATTGCCCTGATAGCCTTTCACCTGCTCTACGCCCATGCGGGTAACGAGCAAGGGATCCTCGCCGAAGGTTTCGCCGCAGCGTCCCCAGCGGGGGTCGCGGGCAACCTCCACATTGGGGTTGAAAGTCCAGTGCATATTCATAGCCCTCATCTCGCGAGCGGTCTGCCGCGCGATCTTGTGTGCCATATCGGTATCGAAAGAGCACGCAAGGCCGATGTTGGTAGGATAGACGGTGTTGTCCGGGGCGTTGGCATTGCCGTGGATAGCGTCGATACCGAAGATGATGGGTATGGCCAGACGGCTCTTCATTGCCTCGCGCTGCAGCTGATTGGCTTCTTCCACCGTGAGGACATGGAGGAAAGAGCCTATTTTGCCTTCTCGCGTAAGTTTAAGCAAGTCTTCCGGCACGAGGCCGGGGTAGAAGGCCTGCGCGGTATTTGTGAGCAGGTCTTCTTCGGTAAGAGTGCCCATATTAGAGCGGAAATGCTCCACTCCGACACACTGGTTCATCTGCCCGACCTTTTCTTCGAGCGTCATTCTGCCAAGAAGGTCTTCGACTCGCTCTTCTACCGGCGCCTGGGGGTTCTGATAAAGCATAGTGCTTATTGCAAGGGTTATAAATGACAACATATTGGTATTGAATTTAATGCCCTTAAAATTACAAAATATTATTTGAACGACGGCATCTGGTCGCGGTTAATAACATATTCGCTGTCGAACACGGCCTTCAGCGACTCGGCGGTGTTGCCGAATCCGTCGGTAGTGCCGCCCGACACATGCTGGTCGTATGTATACCAGAGGTTGAACCACGACCAGTTCGCCCCGTCGGCAAAGCATTTGTCGGGATTCTGAATAAGTCCCGTTTCGGAGATAGTGACAAGACGCTTGCCGCCGGTCATGGCAACGAGGGCGTCGTATGCCGCCTTCTGAGAGCCGTCGTTATCGGCATAGATGTCGGTTCCCACTATGTCGCAGAAATCGTTGCCGGGGTAGGAGGCAGCCATCTGAGCCTCGTAGCCTTCCTCATACTGTGCTGTCCACACCCAGATAAGGTTGTTCAGGCCGTGGTGGTTCACAAGACGGTCGTACATCAGCTTCCACAGCTGCTTGGTAGGCTCGTCGCCATAGCGACCCCACCAGAACCACGCGCCGCTGTACTTGTAGCTGCCGGCAGCTTCGTGGAGCGGACGCCATATCACGGGTATGCCCTCTTCCTGCAACTGCTTTAGCACAGCCGCCACCTTGTCGATGTCGGAGAGTATGAATTCGTTCTGCCACGTGCCTTCCTTTACGGCCTCGCGGATATCGAATTCGGTAGGATCTTCGACATCACTGCCGGGGGCGCGGGCGCCATAGCGCGCGATGTCCTTGCTGTCATACGCCTCTTTGTCGGTAGGCACTCGCCAGTGCCACATATAGCTCACAAGACCGTTGGCCTCCCACTGCTCCTTGGCGGGGCTTATGTCGGAATAGTCGATCCAGTCCTGTCCGCTTTCCGGCAGGTGGATAAAGTCATAGCCAGCGATAGCGACGTCCTTGCCCGTAACGGTCTTTATCCATCCGGCAAAATCATTGTTGTTGTTCACATTGGCCATAGCTCCCGAAAGGATCTTCTTGCCGTGCTGCTGTATGATAAAATCGTACACCTTGCGGGTCTGCTCGGTGGCGTCGGCGTTGACAAGGCCGAGAATCTCGGCCGGGCCTACGGGCGCGCCGGCCTTGGTGGTGAAGTTGACTGTAAGCTCGGGAGCGAAAGTGAGGGTGCCCACTCCCGCAACGGCATTGGCAGGAACGTGGAGCTTGTAAGCCTGCCCGGCGGCAAGAGCCACCTTGGCAATAACGGTGCTGCCTTCGCGCACCTCTGTGGCGACGGTCTGCCCGTTGAGGGTTATCGGAGAGATGGTGCTTAGAGCCACGGCGTGGTCATATACAAGCGAAATCTCCGTGGTAGCCGGGTCTATCTCGGCACCTTCGGCCACCGAGGCCGAGCTCAGAGCCACAGCCTCGGCTTCCTGCACGGGCCAGTCGGGCTTGTGGTCCTCATCGCAAGCCACAGCCGCCGCGCACAGAGCGCTGCCTACAGCCAATGCGATAGTCTTGGTATATAATGATTGTAACATAGTGTCTGATACGTAAAAAACCTTAGAAATTGTACCCTTGGACTGAAAACATTAACCTATTTAATCCATCTTATTCTATGGTGACCTTTGTAAGGGTATAGTCAGCCCCGGTAATCACGAGGCCGCCGCTGGCGATGAGGTCGTCGAGAATCTCGCGGGTGAGCACAAGCTCAACCACGCCGCTCACGGGCTGCCCCCACTGGTCGGGGGTCGGAGCGGGAAGTGCGTTCCAGCCATCGCCGTGGCGCAGGGCCACGCACCACCAGTCGTCGGCAGGGTTGGCCACGTCGGGAGTCACATACAGGCGCAGCATAGACCCTGCCTTTACCGTGCTCCAGTCGAAAGCGCCCCACGCGAGGTCCTGATTGCCACTCCAGTTTCCGCTGGACCAGCTACCGCTCCATATCGTTGTTTCGAGCGACTGCTCGTACTCTACCGCTATCTTGCTTATGACGGCGCTGTGGCCGTTGACGATTATCGCTGTTTCGCTCCAGCCGTCCTCGGTGGTCAGCACTGCGTTGAGGAAATCGGCACTCAGCTCAAATTCCACCTTTGAAGCATCAGCCGGAACATCTATGATATCGCCCTGCTGGCCCCAGTTGGCATCGTTAAGCTGCACCTGCGCATCGGCATAGGGCGCGAGGTAGAACACGAGCTTGCCTCCGGCGGGAACACCCTCGAGGGCGCTCTTATCGATTCGCAGGCCGCCGCCGTCCCAGTTGCCGAGGTCGAACATACCGGTCCATATCACATTTTCGACATGCGTGGCCGGCGTCACGTCGTAGGTATAGCTTATCTCGCCGTTGCTCGACAGCAGACGCACCACAGTGCCCTTGCCGCAGCTTGTAGGCAGGTTGATATAGAGTTTGTCGCCATTGACGATGTACTGCACCGCCTGTCCGTTGACTTCGACGGCGGTCAGCTTGTCGGCATTGGCAAGCTGCACAACCATAATCTCTCCGGCAAGCAGTTCCTCGGTTTCCACGGCCACGATATTGGCGCACTCAGGGGCGTTGACGGTAAGCGCGGGTGTTTCTACACTCTCGCCGTTGGCCATAGTGAGCACCACTGCCCCGCTTTGTGCCGTGGCAGGCACCTCTACCGACAGTTCGGCAGCAGAAACAGGCGTTACTTCAAAGGATTCCGCACCGGGGAAGGCCACGGCCACCACGAGGTCGAGATTGCGGCCAAGCATCTTGACTGTGGCCGCTGCCGCCACTTCGGCAGGCTCGAAGCCGGTGACTTCGGCCTTGGCTGTGGAAAGTGCTATCTCCACAGTCTTGCCGCTCTTGAGGTTGAGCACGGCGTTTCCGCTCTGTGCCATTTCGGGGAAGGCCACTTTGACAGCCGTGGCAGTCACCTCGGCCGGTTCTACGGCTTCGGCTACGTTGGGGAAGAGCACGCTTACCACCTGCTCCATATTCACACCCGAAATCACTATTTCCTGTCCGCCCCGTATGCCTTCGGCCGGGTTGGCAACGAGTTCGGTCGGAACCGCTATGCCGATATTGGCCACGGCCACTTTCACCCCCGATGCCGGAACAGCCACTATGGCGCCGTCGGTAGCATTGTCGGGAAGCACGAAGGATATTGCCGATTCCTCGGCCGAGTAGCTGAATTCGAGTTCGCCGCCGTCGGGCATAAGCACACTGCGCACGAGGTCAAAGTCGGTACCTTTCACCGTCACGGCGTCGCCACCCTTGGCTCCGCTGAGATCAAGCGGCGACTCCACGGCGGGAAGCACTATCTCGGTTTCAGCCTCGGCCTTGATTGTATTGGGCACCTCCTTGGCATCAGATATTATGATTATACCGCTTACAGCTTCTTCGGGAACGGTAAGCACAATCTGCTTACGCTCGTGCACGGCAAAATCGGCCGCATACACATTAACGCTGTCCTCAAGGAAGGGGAAGCATACCTCGTTGATGAGGTTGAGGTATTCACCCTCGATGGTGAGCGATGTGCCGGGCCTGACGCGCGCAGGGCTTATCGACTCGATCGATATAGGCTCGGAATATGTGAGCATCGTCTTGGTTTCGAGCACGCCTCCGGCATAGTGCAGCTTCACGTGGCCGGGCTCTGCGGTCTGAGGCACGGTGACACGGATTTCCTCCGCACTCACGCGTGTTATCTCGGTAATGTCGTCGCAGCCGGGTATGCTGACCTTCACTATCTGGTCCATGCCGCTGCCGAGGAAGCGCAACTCGCCTCCGCGCGCCACGGGGCTGGGTCCGAAGCTGTTCAGGTTCACGCCACCTTTATACTGCTGGGTATCGTAGTCATCGTTATCGCAGGCAGTGAACACCGGAGTGGCCAATGCCATGGCGAGGGCAAGAAAGCCCGATAATTTCATAAACTTTTTCATAATCCGGCTTAGTTTTTAACGGCACGTATATTGTCTATCTTAAGAAGCGGAGTGCAGTCCACGCCGTCCACGCCGCCGTTCCACAGGAAAATCTGGAGAGAGGCGAAATCGGCTTCGCTGCCGAGGAAGCTTGCAGCTCCGGCACCGTCACCGTTGTACACGAAGTCGGCGATAGGAAGCGACACGGTGATCCACTGTCCGTCGGTATGGAAGGCATCGGTTGCCGTCCACGGCCGATAGAGGCCTCGCGCCCAGTCGGACTGGAAGTAGCTGTTGTTGCAGCCGGCCACGGTGTTGCCGAAGCAGTCGGTGCCGGCATTGCCCATACTCACCTTGTCGGTACCGGCGAATATCAGCTGCATGGCGCAAGCCTGCCATGCGGCTGTCGACGGTATGCACAGCTCGAATTTAAGGCTCATATTCTTGTAGTCGGAGAAATCCACGATATCGAAAAGGCGCACGCCCTCGCGCTCGGGATAGTCGGTAGGCGTGTTCCAGCTTCCGGCCCAGTACTCGAAGGAGAAGTTATTGTCGTCCCACGCGTCCTTGCCCGCAAGGACGGTCTGGCCGTCGCCGAGGCGCATATAGTTGCCGCTGATGCCACTGCCGTCGTCCTCGATAGGAGCGTTGTGCCAGCCGTGGTTTCCGAGGCCTGTAAGGCCGTCGAAATCAAACATCATGCCGCGCGTGTCGAGATAGTGGAAACCCGACTCGCCCCGGCCATATATCGAAGTGACGGCCACGGGGCCTTCAACGGCACCCTCCGGCACCACCACTTCGAGAACGTCCTGAGTGAGGCTTACAATCTTGGCATCCTTGCCTCCGGGAAATTCCACGGTAAGAGGCACATTGGGGTCGTCGGCGAAGTATGCGCCTTTGAGCACCACTGTGGAACCGGCCTGTGCATACTCGCAGCTCATACTCTCCACGCGTGGCGCGGGTACGAACACATTGAACGGATAAACTGTTTCAACGCCCGTCGAGGTTATGAAGCGGGCTTCGTTTGTCACCTCTCCCGGCAGGAGGTTGGGAATATCCACTATTATGGTATGGCTTGTCACCATCGTGGGGTTGAGTTTGGCTTTCTGGTCGTTGAACCACACCTGCTGCACATCGCCGAGGTTATCGCCCACAAAGGCGAGGCGTGCGCCAAGCGAAGCGCTCACTATCAGCGAGTCGGCCTCGCTGACATCGCAGGAACGCGCGTATTTGATTACGGGAGTGGCGCCACGGTCGCTCTCGGCATCTGTTTCGGAACACGACTGCACCGAAAATGCCATTGCGGCAGCCACCGCGAATATTGTATATTGAACGATATGTTTCATATCTTGCTTGTGTTTTTATTATCGATGCTTATGCTTATTCTGCTGCGGCATAGAAATCGACAGGCTCGGCCGAAAGCGAGGGCGAGGCACTGCTCACCGCGGCCGGTATCGGCGCCACGAACGACTCCGCACGCAGGTTGATAGGATCGTACTGTCCCCAGTCGGCGGTCGACTGCACCACGTGGTAGCTGCCGCGGTCGTTCTCGTTGGTGGGGTCGATGGTCACACCGGGCTTGTTGACAAACATGGCGCAGCGGTTGTAGCCGGTACCATAGCCGGTGTTGATAAGTTCAAGAGCCTTGTCGTCGCCCTCGCGATAGCGGTAGCGCTGGGTGTCGAACCATGTCTGGCTCTCGAAGGCGAGTTCGCGACGACGCTCGCGCAGCAGTTCCTCGTAGGTAACGGACTGTTCCTCCGTCACTCCGGCGCGCTGGCGCACCATGTTGTAGTACTTCATGGCGGTGGCGTCGGAAGTAGATGTGGCTGTGCCCATCTTGGCTTCGACATAGGTGAGGTATACGTCGGCAAGACGCATCAGATAGATATTGTTGGCGGCGTCCTGATTGATGCCCACATTGCCATCGCAGTCGGCACCCTTGCCTATTATGTACTTCTTGACGTGGGCAAGCATCTCGTTCTTGTCCTCGAGAACATCGCCGGAGTCATCGCGGCTCACCAGATTGTAGGTGTATCCGCCGCCGGCACGGTTCAGCATCGGGTAATAGTCGCCACCGGTCATATATGTCCACATACGGCGACGGTCGTTCTGAGTGTACATCTCCTGGAGCGACACTGTGGGGCCTTTGCCGGCGCCCCAGGTCTGGTCGGCGATAACGCTCGAGCGGCTCCAAGCGGTGTTGCGGGCATTGCCGAAGGAGTAACCCTGCACTGCGCACTGGATAGCGAGAATGGATTCGGGTCCATTGTTGGACTCGACATCGAAAAGTGTCGAATAGTCTATCTCGGTGAGGGCACGGGTGTTTTCTATCACAAAAAGAGCGTCGTCGGCCGCTTTCTTGTAGAGAGCGTCGCGGTCGTAGCCGTAATCCTTGTGGGAGGCCATCGTTATGGCGAGTTTGGCACGGAGCGCGCGGGCTTTGCGGCTGTCGAGGCGGAAGGCGTCGCCATCCTCCGAGGGAAGATTTGCCACGGCATAATCAAGGTCTTCCATGGCGAAGCGATATACGCTTGCCTGCGTGTTGCGCGGCAGCTTGAAGTTGCCGGAAGCGATGGTGGCGGAGTTGTTTTCAACAATGGGCACGTCATGCCATACTTCGGCAAGCCAGTAGTAGCAGAATCCGCGTATGGCGCGCGCCTCGGCGGTAGCCTTCACGATGTCGTTCTCGGTAATGGTGCCGCTGCACGCCTTCGGGATATCGTTGATTATGGAGTTGGCAAACAGAATAACGTTGTAAAGACCTTTCCAGCCTTCGTTGATGTACGGATTGACGGCGGTGTACGAACCGAAGTACCACTGGCCTTCGTCGCCATAGGTATAGTACATGTCGCCGTTGATCATATCCATCTTCCACTGGAAGTTCATATGGAAATTGCTCCATGTCTTGGAGGCGTATAAGGTCATGGTGGTGGACCGCAGTGCCTCGGGCGAGGTATAGTACGATTCCAGCACCGGCTTGTCTTCCGGGTCGATTGTCAGGAAGTCGTTGCACGAAGCCATCGATGCAGCCATGGTGCATACAAGCAGCGCGCGGGTGAATATTTTGTTCATCATCGGTTTGTCTTATGATATTAGAAAGAGAGGTTCAGACCCACGGTATATGTTCGGGGAGTGGGATAGCGGCCACGGTCGATGTTCTGCAAGAGCGCATTCTGGTTGAAAGCTCCGATCTCGGGGTCATAGCCGGTGTACTTGGTGAATGTGTATACATTCTGCACATTGACGTATATCTTGGCGGTCTGAAGGAAGGCTTTCTTGGCCCACTTCTGAGGCAGCAGGTAGCTGAGCGATATGTTCTGAATGCGGAGATAGGAGCCGTCCTCGATCCAGCGGTCGCTCATACGCTGATTGCCGTTGCCGTCGAGATTCGAGAAGCGGGGTATGCCGGTCGAACCGCCGGTGTAGCCGTAGTTGGAGATGTTGTCGCCTGCGGCAGGGTCAATCATATAGGGACGGGCACGATCGAGCACGCTCACTGCCTGATTGTCCCAAATAGAGCTAAGCCCCTCGGTGCGGAAACGCGCCCAGTTGAGGATATCGCCTCCGAGCTGGCCGGTCAGACCGATGTTGAGTTCCCAGTTCTTATATGTGAAAGTGTTGGTGAAGCCAAAGGTGAAATCGGGGTTGGGGTCGCCGATAACGGTCTGGTCTTCATCGTTGATCACACCGTCGCCGTTGAGGTCCTTGAATTTGAGGTCGCCTACCCACACGCCGGAGTTCTTGTCGATCTTATTGGCATAGGGAGTGCTGCCGCCGGTCTGGGTGGCGTGGCCCACTATGTCGGCCTCGTTCTGGAACAGTCCTTCGGTAACATATCCGTAGAACACGCCCATAGGCTGGCCAACTTTGAACATCGTCGCTGTCTGGAACTGCGGCCACCAGTCGACCTTGCCGTAAATCACCTGGTCGTCGTCGTTGAGAGCCACAATCTTGTTCTTGTTGTGCGACAGTGTAAGGGCGGAATGCCATGTGAAGTCCCTTGTCACCACCGGACGGGCGTTAATCTGCACGTCCACACCGGTGTTACGCGTCTGCCCGATGTTAGCATAGGGGGGGGCAATAGAACCCCATGTATCGTCGCCGGAGGGGCCTATATGGCTTGGTACGAATACCTGCATAAGGAGGTCGTTGGTCTGCTTGCGGTACACATCGACAGTCACTTCGAGGCGGTTGTTGAAGGCGGCGAAGTCAATACCGGCGTTGTACTGCTCCGAGGCTTCCCACTTGAGGTCGGGGTTGGAGAGGTTGAGGGGGAAGTATGCGGTACCCATGGGGGTGAGCATGGTCTGCATGGCAGAGCCGTAGCGGTAGGTGGCGATATTGGAGTTGCCGACCTTGCCATAGCCGAGGCGGAGCTTGAGGTTGTTGAGCCAAGTTGCTCCCTGCATGAATTTTTCCTGATTTATGCGCCAAGCCAGAGCGACAGAGGGGAAAGAGCCCCATTTGTTGTTCGAGCCGAACTTGCTGGAACCGTCGCGGCGTATGGTGGCGGTAAGCAGGTAGCGGTAATCGAAAGCATAGTTCACGCGGGCAAACACAGAGGCAGTGCTCTGGGCGTCTTTGGCTCCGCTGTTGCTAACAAAGTCGCCGTCCTCGCCCATTACGTGGATATAGTCGGTGGTGAAATTCTTCTTTATAATCTGCGTGTGGTCCCAGCTCGACTTGGATGCCTCGAAACCGGCCATAACAGTCACATCGTGCTTGTCGGCAAATGTCTGCTTGTACGTGATATAGTCTTTCTGCATCCAGTAGAAACTGCCGTCCTCGCGCTGCATCATCTGGTTGATGTCGTTGCTCACCAATCCGAACTTGTAGCGGGGAATAAACGACTTGTTCTGGTTCTTGGTGGCGTCGAAAGCATATTCCGAGCGGAAATTGAAGTATTTGAGGAAGTCGACACTGGCATAGAAATTACCCATTATCTGCTGGCGCAGAAGGGTGTTGTTGGTCATGAGGGCAAGTGCTACAGGGTTCCATGTCGAAGCGCCGTTGACAGTGTTCGGACCGGCCCAGTTACCGTCGAAATCGCGAACAGGCACAGAGGGCATCATAGTCATAGCCTGCATGATAACGCCGTCTGAGCCGTCGTTGCGGGTAATTGTTTCGTCGGTACGGGTGTAGGCCAGCGATCCGCCTACTTTGAACCACTTTGTGAAGTTGTTGTCGATATTGAATCGGGTGTTGAATCGGGTGAAGTCGGAACCTATGATTATACCTTCCTGGTTCATCCAACCGGCACTCATGGCATACACGGTCTTCTCGTTGCCGCCGCTGAGTCCCACCTGATGGCTCTGCATGAAAGCCGTGCGGAAAATCTCGTCCTGCCAGTCGGTACCACGGCCGAGGAGAGAGGGGTCGGAGTAAGTTTTATCGAAATTGTTCTCATTGAGGATACCGTCTTCGAGCAACTCGCGCTGATAGCCTGCATACTCGCGCAGATCCATCATCTTGAGCCGCTTGGCGGTCTGCTGCCAAGCCACATAGCCGTCGTATGTTATGTTGGCGTGGCCTGCGCTGCCGCGACGAGTAGTGACGAGAACCACGCCGTTGGCGCCTGCCGCACCGTATATGGCACATGCCGACGCATCTTTGAGCACATCGATATTCACAATATCGCTCGGCGCGATGGCCGCGAGAGGATTGACGGTTGTCTGGCCGTTGCTGCCGCCCATCCAGTCGAAACCGCCGATAGACGACGTGGTAGTGTTCATAGGCACACCGTCGATGATGTACAGCGGCTCGTTGGACGAGTTGAGCGAGCTCGCACCGCGTATTCGGATAGAGGTTGCACCGCCGGGAGCGCCGGAGTTCTGCGTCACCTGCACACCGGCAACCTTGCCTTGCAGCATCTGGTCGGCATTGGTGACAATGGTCTGAGCCATCTGGTCTTTCGAGAGCGATGCCACAGAACCGGTGATGTCGCTCTTGCGCTGTGTGCCGTAGCCCACCACCACCACCTCGTCGAGGCTTTCGGTGTTCTCGCTTAGCTTGACTTCGATGCTGGTACGGCCCCCGAGAGCTACTTCCTCGGTTTTCATACCTACATAAGAAATTACGAGCGTGGCATCAGGTTTGGACACGCTGATGGTAAATTTACCGTCGATATCGGTGGTAGCACCACTTTTACGGCCTTTTTCGACTACAGAGGCTCCGATACAGGGCTCATCCAGATTGTCGAAGACGGTACCGGTGACGGTTGTCTGCGCCGCCGCCCCGAACGACACTATCACACATAGCGCCATCAGGAACAGGCCGACGATTCTTCTACTGGTTTTCATGTAGAGATTGGTTATTGGTTATTATAAGGATTATTATATTTGTTGCATGGTATTGACGATGCAAAGTTAAGCCATTATTTATGTGAAAAATGATATTATATTACCATTAACTACACCGTTTATGCTCCGCGATATTTTTTTTCAGCATATTTCACAAAAACAGTATATTTTACACTTTTCCGCACAATCTTTTAAGTTAATTCGATAAAAAAAGCGCTCCGCGACGCATCATACGCCGCGGAGCGCCTCTCAGCCTCCTGCTAAATTACCACCAATGCCATACAATACGACCCTTGAAACTTACTCATCATTATTGCACAAGCCTTTTTCAAGTTATTCCAAAATTAAGTTTTTTTGTTAATTTTGCAATATGACTGATAATGAATTGACCCATATCCTCAAATACCTGATTTCTCAGCCAAAAGAAACAGAATGGTTTGAGTTCAAACAAAACTTTCACTCTCCTGAAGAAATCGGAGAGCGCATATCAGCTATATCCAATAGCGCGAGCCTTTACAATAAGCCATATGGCTACCTTGTGTTTGGAATAGAGGATAAAACACATAATATTGTAGGAACTAATTTCAAAGCAAAAAGCCATAAGAAAGGAAATGAAGAGCTGGAAATGTGGTTGCTAAACCGACTATCTCCGAGAATCGATTTTGAAGCATATGAATTTGACATAGACAACAAGCATATATCAATATATAGAATCCCGGCTGCTTCGAATCAGCCTGTATCTTTTCTAAATAAAGCATATATCCGAATTGGGTCCTTGACTAAATTGTTAATCGGATATCCTGAGAAAGAAGCAAAAATATGGAGAAGGTCTGAAACCAAACCTATTGAAAACATCATTATAAAAGACGGTCTGTCTACTACAGATATTATATCCTTAATTAGCGCCGAAACCTATTTTGACCTTATGCGGCTTCCTATGCCACAGAATACCAAAGGCATAATCGATCGTTTTAAATCTGAATGCTTTGTTGTCGAAACAGAAAAAGGATATGGAATCACCGAATTAGGAGCCTTAGTGCTTGCAAAAAATTTTCGGAACTTTGATTCTTTAAGCAGAAAATCAATCCGTGTAATTGTATACAAGGGCAAAAATAAAATAGAAACAATACGCGAACAGATATTTGAGCAAGGCTATGCTGTCTGCTTCCGAGCAATGATTGATTGGGTTAACGGCCAACTTCCGGCAAATGAAGAAATTGGACGAGCGTTGCGACGTGATGTGAGAATGTACCCGGAAATTGCTATACGAGAAATCTCGGCCAATATGATAATTCATCAGGATTTTTCTGTTGCCGGATTCCCCATGATTGAAATTTATTCAGACAGAATAGAGATTTCTTCTCCGGGGCAGCCTCTTATTAGCACAGACCGTTTTATTGATGAATATCAATCGCGCAATGATTCTCTTGCAGATATTATGAGGCGTATGGGATTCTGCGAGGAAAAAGGCAGCGGGATGGACAAAGCGCTGATGTCAATAGAAGAATACCAATTACCCGCTTTGAATTTCAGAGTTTCAGATACAAGGACCAATGTAATAATAACATCATACAAGACATGGGCTGAAACCACAAAATCAGAGCGATTACAAGCGTGCTACCAACATGCCTGCCTTAAGTATCTATCTAACGAAATGCTTACGAACCAATCACTACGAGAACGCCTGCAAGTTGATGCAAAAAATTACGCCTCAATATCCCGTTTGATCAAAGACGCTGTTGTAGCCGGATTAATTAAATTAGGTACTCCTGAGGGTACGAACCGCCGAGATTTAGGATATATACCTATCTGGGGATAGAAGTTTTTCATGTGATTTCATGTGATAAAAAACACATATGCAGGATAGCAACGGAAGCGCAAAACTTATTTCACACTAACAATCAGCTGATTACATAATCAAATTCATTGTGATTGCCATGTGACAATCACATATAAATAGACCTCCGTTAGCCTTATCCAAGGAAAATGTTTTGGATAAGGCTAACGGAGGTCTTAGAGTATGTTTACTTTTGGCTTATGTTAAAATTTAGAATGATTTTTCGAGTATGTTTTGAGATTGAATGAAGGAGTTATGGGGTCCCATAACGACTGAATGAAAACTTGAAACAGGCCGAAAAAGCTTCTAAAGATTTCATAGAGTTAAAAGTAAACATACTCTTAAATGTGGTGGGATTGTTTTACTTTTTTGCGCCCCACTTTGCGAAGAAAGCGTCGCGGCGGGGATTCCAGTCGCCGTAATCCACCCAGTGGCCGCACTGCGGATATATCACAAGTTCCTTGGGGGATTCTATCAGGTTGTACGATGCCATATTGGTATGCGGGGGACAAACCGGGTCTTGCAGACCTATACCCATCAGGACGGGACATTTGATGCGGCGGGCAAGATTTTTAACATCAAAATATCTCAGGTTGGCAAACATCTGCTCCTCGCTCATTCCAAGCTTGGCAGCCTGTTCGCGCACAGGCTGCGCGGGCCAGTCGACAATCGAGAAATAGTCGCGGTAGTCGTTGAGGAAGGGTATGTAGGGAGCTGCCGCGCGCACGCGGTCGTCGAGAGCTGCTGCCACGATGGTAAAGGCGCCACCCTGGCTTCCGCCTTCTACGAATATGCGGTCTGCATCGGCCTGAGGCAGGCTGCACGCAAAGTCAATGGCGCGAATGCAGTCCATAAAAGCTCCCCGGTAGTAGTACTCGGCAGGCTTGTCGAGATTGTAACGAATCCAGTCGCCATATGTATTGTCTGCCTCGCTGAAGAACTGCCCGCGTGCAGAAGCCATTATTTCAATAACGTTCGGATTGGCATCAACGGCCAGTTCCCACGGCTTCGCGCCATAGCCGTTATAGTATATCTGCACTGGATACTTGCCGTCGGCAACAGGAATTGCCACCTGCATCTTGACGCGCTCGCCGCCCAAGGAGGTCATCTCGGCAAGATACATCTTGCGTTTTTTGCCGGACTTGGCTGTAAGTTCGGTAAGCTTGAAGTCGCCCGGCACTGCGGCAAGCTCTTCTTTCGCCTTGGCCCAGAACTCGTCGAAATCGGCAGGAGCGTCAGGCAGCGACACTATGTTTGTCGGCTCATAGCCGATGTTGAAGCTGTCGGTTACATCGCCGCTAACTGTGCAGCGATAGAAGCCGGGCTGCAAGGACGGCAGCGCAAGCTCCAATGTGTCGGAAGCCCCGGGGCGCGCAAGCACGTAATCGAACTGCGCCTTTACCGAGCCGCAGCGGCCTGGTATGTCGGGTGCCACATCTACCGCCACCGTGCCACGCGAAGCGACACTGTCGGTCAATATAAGGCGCAGCACGGGTACTTCGGGAGCGTTCCACCACAGATTGTGCGACATATCTGCGTGGACTTCGGCGCCCGACGCTGCAAGCGAGCAGGCACAAGCCATCGAAAATAGTATTTTTTTCATTAAGATTATAAATGGGTTAAGGTTAATGGTTTCTCTTATATGTTGGCAGTCGCACGGTGTATCAGCGCCACTGTCGATGAATCGGCAGCAAACACGGAGTTAAGCCCCTGGGCTTCCTGAGCCGGATCGCCGGTATAGTCGTCGCCGGGCTGCCATGTGCGGTGGGCAGGATCGGCATAGCCGCCCCAGCCCCAGAAATTGCAACCGGCTATTCCGGCGCTGTCGCCGAGGAGGGCAAACACGTATTCATAGAAACGGTCGCGGCCTGTAGTAGGGCTGCCGGCCTCAATGGCCATGGCATCGCGGGGGTAGCCGAATTCCTCCACTACCAAGGGCTTGCCCTGACGGCGCATAAGTGCCGCATGCTCCATGATGTATTCTCGGGCACGCATACAGGCAGTGTCGACACCCTCGGCAACCGTGCTGTCGGAAATCCACGCCCAGTTATAGGGCCACATATGCACTATGCCATAGTCTATGTCGGGATTGGAATGTATGGCAAGCCACAAGTCCATGTCGCCCTCGCAGCCGTGGCGCCCCTCGCTACCGGTCGATACCATATGGTTCTTGTCGATACTCTTTATCAGGGCAGCCTGCTCGGCTATCCACCCGGCAAAAGCGGCCTTGGTTGCGCTGTCGGCGGCGAATGCCCGCGGCTCGTTGGCAATCTGCCACGACATAAGCGCGGGCGATTCGGCATACGGGCGCCCTGTATAACGGTTGGTGCGGCCTACCATATTGGCCACATGGCGGGCGGCAAGCGCTCTGGCACTGTCGCTATGCACGAATTTAGCCGCAGCCGCCATATAGGCGCCATAGCCGTCGACGGCAGGATTCGGAGTCGGGCCTTCGCCGGCCCAGTCGAGGTATGTGCCGTAACCGCCGCTCCACTCCCACGCATTGTTGAGATAGAGGACCGCTTTCATATCGCGGCGCTCAAGCTCGGCCATCAGCCAGTCGAGGCCGTCGAGAATAGTGTCGTTATACTGCCCGGGGGCTGTCTGAAGTACCGGCTCTATATGGTTTGGCTGCCCTTCGGCACCGTCCGCACCCACAAGCACGCGCAGATTGCCGACGCCGATGCTCTGCAGAAGGTCGAGTTCGGCCGCAAGACGCTCTCGGTCGCCGCCGCGCCCCGTGCTGCCGAGTATGGCTCCATACCATAAGTTTGTGCCCACGTATCGGTACACGCTGTCGCCGATATAAAATTTGCCGTCGGCAACGCGCACGTAAGGTGATGGTTCGGCAGCAGTGCGTCCGAGCTGTTTGCAGGCCCAGAAGCTACTGAATACGAGCAATACTAATAAAAGTATGGGGAATTTTTTCATGGTTTGTGACAATAATGGTTAACAGCTACAAATGTACGAAGCATTCACGGCTAAGTTATACTATATATTGCCTTAAAGTGACATTATTTTGACAAAGAGCACCCTGCGGCCTTTACCGGGGTGCTCTTTGACTATGCTTCATAGCATGTTTATTCCGCATCGACACAGGCACGTTCGGCCACAAGAGGCTTGATGATTGCCACACAATCCAAATGCGCCGGGTGCGCCGCATATACCGCGAGGTCGGCATAGGAATCGCAACGCGCTATGAGCGACAGCGTCCAGTTGCCTTCCACAGAACTGTTGTCGATAAATACTTCGATCGATTTAAGCTCGGCTATCTTGGCGGGAAGCGCTTCAAGACCGGCTTTGAATTTCGACGCAGCGGCAGCAACTTCGTCTGCTTCGCCGCGCAGTTTGAACATTACTATATGTGTTACCATTGGTAGGTGGATAGGTTATTAAGTTATTAGGTGGGTAGGGGTCGGCGTACCGCGTTTCTTCGCGATGGCGTGCCGCGTTTTTGCGAAAGGGTGCGTCTGCTATGCCGTTATTTATTGCTGTAGAGGCGCTCGCGGGCTTCGGCCACACGCGGGTCGGTGATATAATCGTCGTACTCGGTGAGTTTGTCGATGATGCCGCCCGGGGTCAGCTCTATTATGCGGTTGCAGATGGTCTGTATGAACTCGTGGTCGTGCGAAGCCATCAGCACATTGCCCTTGAACGACTGCAGGGTGTTGTTGAAGGCCTGAATCGACTCCAGATCAAGATGGTTGGTGGGCGAGTCGAGCACCAGTGTGTTGGCGTCGCGCATCATCATACGGGCTATCATACAGCGCATTTTCTCGCCACCGGACAGCACCGACGCTTTTTTAAGCACGTCTTCGCCAGAGAACAGCATCTTGCCGAGGAATCCCTTGAGATATATCTCGCTGGAGTCGTCGCTGAACTGTGCGAGCCAGTCCACGAGGTTGAAATCGGTATTGAAGAAATCGGAGTTGTCGAGCGGCAGGTAGGCGTGGGTGATAGTCTGGCCCCACTCGTAAGTGCCGGCATCGGGCTTGCGGTTGCCGTTGATAATCTCGAAAAGCGCTGTCATAGCACGAGGGTCGTGGCTCAGGAAAGCCACCTTGTCGCCTTTCTCTATCTGGAAATTGACATCGCGGAAAAGTACCTCGCCGTCAACACTCGCTGTAAGGCCCTTCACTTCAAGAATCTTGTTGCCCGGCTCGCGCGACGGGGTGAAGATAATGCCGGGATAGCGGCGCGACGATGCCTGGATTTCTTCTACGTTGAGCTTTTCGAGCATCTTCTTGCGCGAAGTGGTCTGCTTGCTCTTGGCCACGTTGGCGCTGAAACGGCGTATGAACTCCAGAAGCTCGGCGCGTTTCTCCTCGGCCTTCTTGTTGGCCTGCTGTTGCTGGCGCAGAGCAAGCTGGCTGCTCTGGTACCAGAAGCTGTAGTTGCCGGCAAAGAGCTGCAGGCGGTTGTAGTCGATGTCGAGGGTATGGGTACACACACTGTCAAGGAAGTGGCGGTCGTGGCTCACCACGAGCACCGTGTTCTCGAAGTTCGACAGATACTGCTCGAGCCATGCCACGGTTTCGAGGTCAAGGTCGTTGGTAGGTTCGTCGAGGAGAAGATTGTCGGGGTTGCCGAAGAGGGCTTTGGCAAGCAGCACGCGTACTTTCTCGTTCGCGCTCACGTCGCGCATCAGCATTCCGTGACGGTCTTCCTTTATGCCAAGGCCGCTCAGCAGCGCCGCGGCATCGCTCTCGGCGTTCCAACCCTCGAGCTCGGCAAAGCGCTCCTCCAGCTCGGAAGCCCTTATGCCGTCGGCATCGTCGAAATCAGGCTTGGCATAGAGCGCGTCCTTCTCCTTCATAATGTCCCACAGCACGGTATGACCCTGAAGCACGGTGTCGAGCACTGTGCAGTCGTCAAACTTGAAGTGGTCCTGCTCCAGCACGCTCATACGCTCGCCGGGGCCTTGCGACACACTGCCCGTTGTGGGCGTGAGCTGCCCGCTGAGCATGCGCATCAGCGTGGACTTGCCGGCACCGTTGGCACCGATTATGCCATAGCAGTTGCCGGGAGTGAATTTGAGATTGACGTCCTGAAAAAGGGGCTTTTTGCCGAATTGTATACCTAAATTGCTTACAGTAATCATTATGTGTGGAAAAATATCGTTCTTATTTGAAAAGCGCGGCAGAGAGTCGTCGGAGAGCCTCTACCTTGTCGGCCGCCCGCACGAGCACCGAAATATTATAGTTGCTGCCGCCATACGACACCATGCGGACAGGGATATCGCCCAAGGCAGCAAGCACCTTTCCCTCGAAGCCGGTATTATGCCACTCGAGGTCGCCGACCACGCACACAATCACCATGTCGCGGTCCACGCTCACTGTCCCGAAGTGCTTGAGGTCGTCGATTATGGCGGCAAGCCGGGAATCATCGTCGATAGTAAGAGTGACTCCCACTTCCGAGGTCGCCATCATATCGATGCTTGTACGGTGATTCTCGAATGTTTCAAAGACCTTGTGCAGGAAGCCGTAGGCAAGCAGCATGCGGCCGCTCTTTATCTTTATGGCCGTGATGCCGTCCTTGGCTGCCACAGCCTTTATTGTGCCGTCGGGCGGAGTGTTGAATATCAGTGTGCCTGGGGCCTCCGGCTCGAGGGTGTTGAGCAGGCGCACGGGTATGTTGTGCAGCTTGGCCGGCAACACGCAGGCCGGATGCAGAATCTTGGCGCCGAAATATGCCAGCTCGGCGGCCTCTTCAAAATGGAGCGTGCCCACCGGCGACGTGCCCTCTACAAAGCGGGGGTCGTTATTGTGCATACCGTCGATATCAGTCCAAATCTGGATCTCCTCGGCGTTCAGCACAGCCCCTATTATAGAGGCGGTATAGTCGCTGCCGCCACGGCGCAGATTGTCGATTCCGCCGGTGGCGTTGCGGCATATATATCCCTGCGTGATATATACGTCGGCCTCGCCTTCAACCTCGAGAACGCGGTGCAGGCGTGCCGATATATGGGGCATGTCGGGTTCGCCGCCCGGCAAGGTGCGCATATAGTCGAGAGCGGGCAGCACCGAAACCCGGACACCCTGCTCCGAGAGGTAGGCGCTCATCAGTGCTGTCGACACAAGCTCGCCCTGAGCGAGAATTTCCTTCTCGCCGGCCTCTGTGAACGGCTCTGAAAAATACGAGCGAATGATTGCGAACGAACGTTCGATAGCAGTCGTGGCCGCCTGCCGCGACGCGTCGTCGGACAGCAGCTCTGAAACGACCTGAGAATACTTGGCTGCAAGCACATTGACAGTTTCCTGCGCGCCGGGGATATTGCCTTTGTGGAGATATTCGGCTATCTCCACAAGGGTGTTTGTCGTACCCGACATCGCCGACAGCACCACTACGTTACGGCCGGAACGGCGTACAAGGCCGGCAACGTGCTTGATGCGCGCCGGACTGCCTACCGAGGTGCCTCCGAACTTAAGTACTTTCATCTAAGAGTATGTTTACTTTTGGCTTATGTTAAGATTTAGAATGATTTTTCGAGTATGTTTTGAGATTGAATGAAGGTGTTATGGGGTCCCATAACGACTGAATGAAAGCTTGAAACTGGCCGAAAAAGCTTCTAAAGATTTCATAGAGTTAAAAGTAAACATACTCTAAGAGGGTATTTCAAAAAATCCCGCCTCCGAAAGGACGCGGGATTTGCCGGATTATCAAATTTCGAGGTACCAAGCAGAATCGAACTGCTGTACACGGTTTTGCAGACCGTTGCCTCACCACTCGGCCATGGTACCATTGGTGTGTTTGCGGGTGCAAAGTTAAGCTCTTTTTTTATTTCTCGCAAATTTTTAGGACACAAAATTCGCATCTTCGGGATTTTCTAACTAATTTTGTGCCATACAAGCAAATCATTCACATTATATATGAAAAATTCAATACTTATCGCTGCCGCAGCCCTGACGCTTGCATCGGCCTGCAACAGCACAAATAAGAACGAAATGGCCGAGAACCCATTCCTGGCGCCTTACGAAACGCCTTACGAAATTCCGCCCTTCGACGAAATCAGCTACGGGCACTACCTCCCCGCCCTCGACAGCGGCATAGCCCAGAAGAAAGCACAGATACTCGAAATTGTGTCGAATCCCGACTCCGCCACTTTCGAGAACACAATAATGCCCCTTGAGCACAGCGGCGAGATACTCGACAAGGTGGCATACGTATTCTTCGCACTCGACGAGTCCAACTCCTCGCCAGAAATGGTGGAGATAGCCGAAAAGTTCTATCCGGCATACTCGCAGTTTGCCGACGAAATGACGATGAACGACTCGCTCTTCGCCCGCATCAAGACAGTCTACGACAATCGCGAGAGCCTCGACCCCGACCAGAAGCGCGCAGTGGAGGATTATTACAAAGACTTCACCCGCAACGGCGCCCTCCTCTCGCCCGAAAAGAAAGAAGAACTTAAAGCCGTAAACACCGAACTTGCCGAACTGTATCTCACCTTCAACAAAAACCTCCTCAACGCCACCAACGCGTTCGAGATAGTGGTGACCGACAGCACCGAGCTTGCCGGCCTGCCCGCGTCGAGCATCGCACAGGCTGCCGAAGCAGCCAAAGAGCGTAACCTTGGCGACGGCAACTGGGTATTCACACTCCATGCTCCCAGCCGCCTGCCCTTGCTGCAGTACGCCGACAACCGCGAGCTGCGCCGCAAAATGTACGAAGGCTACACCACCCTCGCAACAAGCGGCGAATGCAACAACCTTCCCATCATAAACAAAGTGCTCCAGGCCCGCACGAAGAAAGCCGCCCTCCTCGGATTTGAGAACTACGGCGCCTATATGACCGACAACGTGATGGCCAAGACCGTTGCCAACGCCGAAAACCTGCTCATGCAGATATGGAAACCGGCTGTGGCACGCGTGCAGCAGGAAGTGGCCGAAATGCAGGAACTCGCCAACAGCGAAGGCGGCAACTTCAAAATCGAGCCGTGGGACTACTACTACTATGCCGAAAAGGTACGTCAGAAAAAATACGACCTCGACGAAAGCAAGGTTCGCGAATACTTCGCGGTAGACTCTGTGCGCAAAGGCATCTTCACAATGGCCGAACGACTCTACGGCGTCAAATTCACCGAAATGCCCGACGCTCCCAAATACTACGACGAAGTGACCGTGTACGACGTTACCGACGCAGCCACCGGCGAACACGTTTCTGTATTCATGACCGACTACTTCCCACGCGCCTCCAAGCGCCAGGGTGCATGGATGAGCGAGTTCAAAGGCTCGTGGCAGAATGCCGACAGCACGTCTTCGCGTCCTATCATATACAACGTGGGCAACTTCTCGCGTCCTACCGCCGACACACCCGCCCTGCTCACCCTCGACGAAGTTGAAACGATGTTCCACGAATTTGGCCACGGCCTCCACGGCATGCTATCCCGCGCTCGCCTCAAGAGCCAGGCCGGCACCAACGTGGACCGCGACTTTGTGGAACTTCCCTCGCAGATTCACGAACACTGGGCTATGGAACCCGAACTGCTCCGCGTATACGCCAAGCACTATAAGACCGGCGAAGTAATTCCCGACGACATGATAGCCAAGCTGCAGGCGTCCTCCACCCACAATATGGGCTTCACCACTGCCGAACTCGCCGGCGCAGCACTGCTCGACCTCCAGTACGGCAAGCTCAACATCGACTCCGACATCGACATCGCCGCATTTGAATCGAAAGTGGCATCCGACCTCGGCATGCCTGCAGAGCTTACTTTCCGCTACCGCTCGCCCTACTTCAAGCACATCTTCGGCAGCGACGGCTACGCTTCGGGATACTATACATACCTCTGGGCCGAGGTCCTTGATGCCGACGGCTTCGAGCTATTCAAGGAAAAAGGTATCTTCGACCCCGAAACAGCTCGCAAATTCAAGGAAAACATACTTGAAAAAGGCGGCTCCGAAGATCCCATGCAGCTCTACATCAACTTCCGCGGACAGGCACCCTCTGTCGATGCCCTTCTGCGCAACCGCGGCCTCGCAGGCGCCAACATGGATCTCGCCGCCAAGGCCGGAAAATAACATCTCATAAAAAACATTATAATGAAAGGTAGGGGCGGTAACAGCCGCTACCTTTCATTATCAGATATATAACGCACAATGTATAGAACAAATACCTGCGGCGAGCTACGCCTCGCCGACGCCGGCAAGGAAGTGACACTCGCCGGCTGGGTGCAGAAAGCCCGCAAAATGGGTGGTATGACCTTCGTCGACCTCCGCGACCGTTACGGCATAACACAGGTGGTATTCGACAACGACCACGACGCAGCGCTCACCGAAGCCTCCAACCACCTCGGACGCGAATTTGTGGTACAAGTGACAGGCACCGTTGCCGAGCGTACCGCCAAGAACCCCGCCCTTCCTACCGGCGACATCGAGATAATAGCCAACAGCCTCACAGTACTGAACGCCAGCGAGGTACCGCCGTTCACCATCGAAGACGAAACCGACGGTGGCGACGACCTCCGCATGCGCTACCGCTATCTCGACATACGTCGCGCCCCGGTGCGCCGCAACCTCGAGCTGCGCCACCGCATGACGATGGAAGTGCGCCGATATCTCGACAGCAAGGGCTTCCTCGAAATCGAAACCCCCATGCTCGTAGGCTCCACTCCCGAAGGCGCACGCGACTTCGTGGTGCCGTCCCGCATGAATCCAGGCCAGTTCTACGCCCTGCCCCAGTCGCCGCAGACCCTCAAGCAGCTGCTTATGGTAAGCGGCATCGACCGTTACTTCCAGATTGTGAAGTGCTTCCGCGACGAAGACCTGCGCGCCGACCGCCAGCCCGAGTTCACACAGATTGACTGCGAGATGAGCTTCATCGAGCAGAACGACGTAATCGAGCTTTTCGAAGGCATGGCAAAGCACCTCTTCAAGGAGATACGCGGAATCGAGCTTAACGAGCCGTTCCAGCGCATGCCCTGGGCCGACGCCATGAAATACTACGGCAGCGACAAGCCCGACACCCGTTTCGGCATGCGCTTCGTCGAGCTGATGGACGTGCTCAAAGGCTGCGGATTCAGCGTGTTCGACAACGCCGAGTACATCGGCGGCATCTGCGCCGAGGGAGCGGCATCGTACACCCGCAAGCAGCTCGACGCCCTTACCGAATTTGTGAAACGCCCGCAAATCGGCGCCAAAGGCATGGTGTACGCCCGTGTCGAAGCCGACGGCAATGTCAAGTCGAGCGTCGACAAGTTCTACACACAGGAGAAACTGCAGGAACTCAAGGACGCCATGGACGCAAAACCCGGCGACCTCATACTCATACTCAGCGGCGACGACGCGATGCGCACACGCAAGCAGCTGTGCGAGCTGCGCCTCGAAATGGGACGCCAGCTCGGCCTGCGCGACAAGAACAAGTTCTCCTGCCTCTGGGTAGTCGACTTCCCGATGTTTGAATGGAGCGAGCAGGAAGGACGCCTCATGGCCATGCACCACCCCTTCACCCACCCCAAGGACGAAGACATACCCATGCTCGACACCGACCCCGCAGCCGTGCGCGCCGATGCCTACGACATGGTTATCAACGGCGTAGAAGTAGGCGGCGGCTCGATCCGTATCCACGACAGCGAGCTTCAGGCCAAGATGTTTGAAATTCTCGGCTTCACACCCGAAAAGGCACAGGAGCAGTTCGGATTCCTTATGAACGCCTTCAAGTACGGCGCTCCGCCTCACGGAGGACTCGCCTACGGCCTCGACCGCTGGGTAAGCCTCTTCGCAGGCCTCGACAGCATACGCGACTGCATCGCATTCCCCAAAAACAACTCGGGACGCGACGTCATGCTCGATGCCCCCGCGCCTCTCGACCAAAGCCAGCTCGACGAGCTTACTCTGGCAATCGTAGAAAAATGAGATTATCTTACATAATAAGGGCCCTGGAGGAATATGCCCCCGGGGCCCTTCAGGAAAAATGGGACAACAGCGGGCTGCAAATCGGCCTGCCCGACGGTGACGGCGAGTGCACAGGCGTCCTTCTGTGCGTCGATGTGACCGAATCAGTCATCGAAGAAGCCGCCCGTCTGGGCTGCAACCTTGTGGTGTCGCACCACCCTCTCATTTTCAAAGGGCTGCGCCGCATCGCAGGCTCTACCGTGACCGAACGCGCCGCCATGGCCGCCATTCGCTCCGGAATAGCCGTGTATTCCGCTCACACCTCGCTCGACAGCACCATGGGCGGAGTTTCCTACGCCATGGCCTCGCGCCTGGGCGCGGAAGTGGAGCGGGTACTCGTGCCTTCCGAGTTGCAGTTCAAGCGCATCAGCGTGACATGCCCGCGCGAACTTGCCGCAAGCGTGCGCCTGGTGCTGCTCGACCATGATGCAGGCACAGAGCCTTGCTCAGATAACAGCAGCCTCAGCCCGACAGCGCCCGTCGCCGACACGGACTCTGCCGTAAGCTATTACGACTGCGAAGAAGAAAGCCTGCCGAAGTCGCCCGGTCCGGAGCCGGGAGTGGTCGACATACGCCACACAGCCCTCACACGCGTAGAGGCAGTGGTTCCTGCATGGAAATGCGCCGGGCTCGCGGCCTCTGTAACCGAAATACCGGGGGCTGAATCGGCCAAGGTCGACATACTGCCGCTCGACAACCGACCGGCCAATCTCGGCCTCGGAGTCATTGCCTCCTTCCCGCAACCTGTGAACATGGCAGAACTTGCCGATAAAATCAAAAAAGAATTCGGCTGCCGGGCTATCCGCGTGTCGGCCGCATATGCCCCTGATGCGAAGGTGCGCCGCATAGCGCTATGCGGAGGCGCCGGAGGCGAATTTATAGGCAAAGCCCGGTCGGCAGGAGCGCAGGCGTACATATCGGCAGACATAAGGTATCACGACTTTGCCGACAACCGCAGCGGCATGGCCATATTCGATATAGGCCATTTCGAGAGCGAATCCTGCGCTAAAGACATTTTTTATCACGTCCTTACAAATAAATTTGCTAACTTTGCAGTCTATTATTCGGAAATCGAATCAAATCCGGTAAAATACTTGTAAGCACCATATGGCAACAGACCACAAAACCGATGCCCCCCGCACGGTCGAAGACCGCCTCAAGACACTCTACGAACTTCAGACCATACTCTCTGAAATCGACCGCATTCGCAACATTCGCGGCGAGCTGCCCCTCGAGGTAAAAGACCTGCAGGACACCATTGCCGGCCTTAACACTCGCATAGAGCGCTTTCAGGCCGACATCGAAGACCTCAAAATCAAACGCACTGCCGAGCAGAACAAAATCGAAAACAAAAAGCTGCTCATAGAGCGCTACCGCCAGCAGCTCGACAACGTGCGCAACAATCACGAATTCGACAACCTCACAAAGGAAATCGAATACGAAACGCTCGAAATACAGCTCAGCGTCAAGAATATCGGAGATATCGAACGCGACATTGAAAACCGCAAGGCCGAAATAGCCGCCACCGAGGAAAAAATCTCCGACCAGACCCACATACTCAACGAAAAGAAGTCCGATCTCGAAAACATCGTGAGCGAAACACGCTCCGAGGAAGAAAACCTCATAGCACGCTCCAAGAAGCTCGAACCCGATGTGGACGACCGCACTCTTTCGGCGTTCAAGCGCATTCGCAAGAACGCCCGCAACGGCCTCGGCATCGTAATCGTTGACCGCAACGCCTGCGGCGGCTGCTTCAACCGCATTCCCCCGCAGAAGCAAATCGAGATAAAGATGCACAAGAAAGTTATCGTTTGCGAATACTGCGGACGCATCATGATTGACCCCGAGCTTGCTGCCGCGGTCGATGCCAAGAAGAAATAACACTCTTAGCTGACATACAAAAGCGGAAGATACCCGGTGGGGTCTTCCGCTTTTTTAGAACCTTGCCATGAAAATACTAAGACCAATCACAATCGCTGCAGCCGCCACAATGGCCCTAACGCTGCAGGCGCAGACAGCCGTAGCTCCCGGCACTGCCTGCACGCGCACATTCGACGTAAAACCCAACAGCACGTACACCCTCGAGGTGAAGATGCGCACGGCATCGGGCAGCGACGCCGTGACGCTCGAAACATCGGGCCTCGGCGCTCACGACATATCCATACCGACGGCAAAAGCCACATGGACCCGATTCAGCCAACAGCTCAACGTAGCCGACGCCAACAATCTCACCATACGCATCGTCGCCGGCACAGGCAACCGCTATGATGCCGAGTTCGACAGCCTGAGCATAAGGCGCACAGGCGACTATGCCGCGCCTTCCGGCAACAGCCCGCGCCGACGCGAAGTGAAGACCCACTTGGGCATCACCATGCAGCCCGACGAGAAAATACAGTGGATGCGCGACGCACGCATAGGCATGTTCATACACTGGGGACTGTATGCCGGGCCGGGCAGAGGCGAATGGTATATGGAGAACAGCGGCGTGCCCGTCAAGGAATACGAACGACTCGCATACCCCGAGAGCGGCGACTGGTATTTCACCGCCAAAGACTTCAATGCGGATTCCCTCGCGGTTCTTGCCAAGGACATGGGCGCACGGTATATGTGCCTCACCACCCAGCACCACGACGGATACGCGCTTTTCGACAGCAAGTCGGCCTCCGCATTCACAAGCATGCAGACCCACGGCCGCGACTTCGTAAAGGAATACGTGGAAGCCGCACGCAGGGCCGGACTTAAAGTAGGACTGTACAAGACACTGATAAACTGGCGTTACCCGGGATATTTCGACCCCTACGGCACCGACTGTGCGCCAAACCGTTTCGGCCATCAGACCGAGGCGTGGCATCGCTACAATGCTCAGCAGATGAAAGCCGAGCTATACCTCCAAACGTACGAACTGATGTCGAACTACGGAAAAATCGACCACCTGTTCTGGGACGGCGGCTGGCTGCAGCAGCGCGGAACAGACGAGGACGCCGCACCCTTCTGGGAAAGCGGCAAGCTTATGGAGATGGTGCGCGAGCTGCAGCCCGACATCGTGTGCAACCCGCGTTCGGGCTGGATAGGCGATTTCACCTGCGAGGAAGGCGGCGGCAGCGTCAAAGGCGATGTGCGAAGCGGCGTGGTAGAGAAGTGCATGACTCTCGGAGGCCCGTGGGGCTGGTGCGCCATGCGCGAGGATTCGACAGCCATACTGTCGCTACAGGCCGTGAAGCGTATGTGCGCCGACTGCATGGTGCGCGGCATGTGCTTCCTGCTCAATGTAGGGCCCGACCGCCACGGCAAGGTGCCGCAGGCTGTGCAGAAACGTCTGCGCGAATTTGGCCGTTGGGCCGACGAACACGCCGAAGCCATCTACGGCACCGAGGGAGGCCCGTGGAATCCTGTCGACGGGCAGTACGGCTTCACCCGCAAGGGCAACAAAGTGTATGTGTATTTCCTTGGAGAATATGACAAAGACCATTTCACGCTACCACCTTTTGAAGGCGGCAAGAAAGCACGCCGCGCCTATATGGTGGGCAGCGGACGCAAAATCGCCACACAGCAAAAGGATGGCAGCGTCACCCTCCGGAACATACCTGTGGAAAAAGGCGACATAAGCATCGTAGCTGTGGAATACAAGGACTAATCAGTGTCCTTCCACGTTCGCGAGCGGCGCAGCACCGAGCCATAAAAATAATCGCGCCTTACCGCGAGCGAATACTTGCGCCACATCACGCAAAATACAACGGTGGCCATCAGCTGGGCCACTATCTCCCAGCCGTCAACATCGCCTCCGGCCACCAAGCGCACCCCTTGCGCCACAAGCGAGGCAAAACCTATGATAGACAACAGGCGGAACACATTTCGTTTCGTACAGTTAGATACCATACCTAAACAACCGACGCCGCGCCCCGATAGTTCGGGAAGCGCGGCGTCGGAATATTTTTTAATAGCGTCTACTATTATTCGCCGGGAATGATAGCCTCGCTGGGGCATACAGAAGCGCATGTTCCGCAGTCGATGCAGGTATCGGGGTCGATAACGTAGATGGGGCCTTCAGAGATGGCCTCAACGGGGCATTCGGGCAGACAGGTGCCGCAAGCCACGCATTTGTCGGTAATTACGTAAGCCATAGTAATGTTGTTAAAAATTTACGGATATTGTTTTGTTTGAGTTATGCTGCAAAGTTACGTTTCTTTTCTAATAAGAACAAGGCAAAGGGCAAAAATGTTAGCACATTTCGTTTACCACGGCCTTTATCCTGTCGGCAAGCGCCTCGGCCTCGGCCGGAGTGTGGGCCTCGGCATAGATGCGTATGATAGGCTCTGTGTTCGATTTGCGCAGGTGCACCCAGCTTTCGGCGAAATCGATTTTCACACCGTCGATATCGGTTATCTTCTCGCTGGAGAAGCGGTCCTTGACAGCTGCGAGTATCGCGTCGACATCAATGTCGGGCGTGAGCTGTATCTTTGTCTTGTATATTTCGTATGCGGGAAGCCCGGCACGTATCTCACTGACCTTTTTGCCCGATTTGGCGAGCATGGTAAGGAAGAGAGCCACACCCACGAGAGCGTCGCGGCCGTAGTGGAGTTCGGGATATATGACTCCGCCATTGCCTTCTCCGCCGATAACGGCGCCGGTTTCCTTCATCTTGGTGGTAACATTAACCTCGCCCACGGCTGCCGCGCTGTAGCTGCCGCCACGCGCCACCGTCACATCGGCAAGAGCGCGGGAAGAGCTGAGGTTGCTGACGGTGTTGCCCGGAGTGTGGGCAAGCACATAATCGGCAACCGACACAAGTGTGTATTCCTCGCCGAAGAACTCGCCGCCATCGGATATTATGGCAAGGCGGTCGACATCGGGATCAACCACAAAGCCCACGTCGGCACCGCTGTCGCGAACAAGGTCGCAGATGCCTGTGAGGTTTGCGGGTATAGGCTCGGGATTATGCGAGAAACGGCCTGTGGGGGTGCAGTTCATACACTCCACCTTTTCCACGCCGAGAGCTGCGAGCAGCTCGGGTATCACCACGCCGCCAACAGAGTCGACAGCATCGACAGCCACTTTGAAGCCGGCCTTGCGGATAGCGTCGGAATCGACCAGAGGAAGGGCGAGAACCTGCTCGATATGGCGGCGGTTCCAAGTATTGTTGGTATATACAGTACCCAGTTTCTCAACCGGGGCAAACTCGAAATCATCGGCGGCAGCTATGGCAAGCACGCGCGCGCCTTCCTCGGCATTGAGGAACTCGCCATGCTCGTTGAGGAGCTTGAGGGCATTCCACTGCGCGGGGTTGTGCGAGGCAGTGAGGATAAGGCCTCCGGCGGCTTCCTCGCCTACTACGGCAAGCTCAGTGGTGGGGGTAGAGGCAAGCCCTATGTCTACCACGTCGAAGCCCATGCCAACGAGCGTGGCCACAACAAGATCGCGAACCATCGGACCCGACACGCGTGCGTCGCGGCCCACTACGATAGTATTGTTCTTCCTTGTGGTCGTTGTGGCTATGAACTTTGCATATGCCGCCGTAAATTTAACCACATCAAGCGGGCTGAGCCCGTCACCGGCAGGTCCGCCTATGGTACCGCGGATTCCGGATATTGATTTGATGAGTGCCATTATAAAATAGGTTGGTTTTTAAGGTATTCAATTGTGTATTATTCCCGACGCTGGTACGTGAGCTTATAGAGGAAGGGCACCACGTCGGTCTGATCGTCGATTGTACCCTGCGTTGACTTCACCACCAGATTCACCTCGCAGTCAACAGGCAGGAATTCCAGAGGAGCCTGAATGCCTGTCCCCCACTGGTATGAGGTTTCGATTCTGAAATTATTGTAGCGGAACCAGCTCGGATTGAGCGAAAGGTTGTTGCCGCCGCCTTGCGGCAGCTTGCCGTTGGCATAGGCAAGGAGGTTGTAGCGGGTATAGCGGAAATATATCTGCTCGTTATCAACAACGTCGTTGCCCTCGGTACCCGCATTCAGAACCTGCATATACAGCGAGCCGTCTTCGTCAAGACGGTAGTAGGGAGCGTCCTCACCTACCTCAAATATAGTGTCCTCGGGTATGTCGAGAAGCACCACCTGGTCGGCGAGGAAGTTGTTTACGGCACGGTCTTGCTCGTTGAGCAGTTCGGCATACGACTTGCCGTCCTCACAGGAGGCCAAAAAAGCCAGCGCAAAAACGGCAGCTACAATGTGGAATATCTTCATTGGTTTATTTTTCAGTCTTTTACGTTTGCTAAATACTTTTTCTTGTTCTCTTTGAGCAAGGAACGGAATAGCGTGGCGGCCTCGTCGAGCGTTCCATAGAACTCGCCGCCGGAGGCATTGAGGTGCCCTCCCCCGCCAAAATACTCCTTGCACAGTATGTTTACCGGAAAGTCGCCCACACTTCGCATTGACACTTTCACCATATCGGCTTCCTCGCGAAGGAAAGCGCTGTAATGTATGCCCGGAATCGACAGCGGCCTGTTCACAAGCCCTTCGGTATCGCCCTTTGCGTAATGATAGCGGTTAAGCTCGTCGCGCGACAGCACTATCAGCGCGGCCCCGTCCTCAGGGTACACCTCCATTCTGTTGAGTATGGCATAGGCGTTGAGGCGCAGGCAGTTCTCGCTGTATGTGTTGAACAAGGCGCGGTAAAGGCGCTCCTTGTCGGCTCCTTTTTTCAACAGCTCGGCAACAACTATGTACAGTTCGGGGTCGGAACAATTGTACGAAAAGTTGCCGGTGTCGGTCATCATGCCTGCAAGCATGCACTCGGCGGCCTGCGCATTTATGAAATTGAACAGCTCCAGCCTGCAAAAGAAGCGGAACATCAGATAGCTCGTGGCAGGCATCTCCGGGTGGGAGATTACCACTTCGGCATCGATATCGGGGTGAAGATGGTGGTCTATCAGTATCTTGGGCGCCGGGCATTCTCTGAGCACTTTTTCAAGCCGGCCCACACGCCTCGGCTCGTTAAAATCGAGGCACAGCACCAGGTCGGCTTCCCTGAAAAGCCGAGCGGCAAAATCGGGATACCGCGTGGCATCGACTATCTCCTTGGCTCCGGGCAGTTTGGCAAGATTAGACAGATAGGCATCGGGGACGACCACACGGCAATCCTTGCCAAGGGCTCCCAGCACATGGGCAGCAGCAAGTGACGAACCTATGGCATCGCCATCGGGCGCCATATGGCACACTGCCACTATATGCTCCGCGTCATCGACAAGGCGTTTGGCCTTGCAGATAGCTTTTTCGTCGATTTTCCTTGAAATCATCTGGATAATTTGTTCGTGCAAAGTTAAGCAAAAAGTGCCAATAGGCAAGTCCGCGGAGATAAATTAACGTCCGTTCACCACCGTGCCCGCATAAGGGTCTTACCTTTGGCGTAAACATCGCAGTATTGTATCTCTCGGCGAAAATCCGTACTTTTGCAGTCTATGGAAAAACGGATTTGCATTGTCACCACCACACGTGCCGACTGGGGGCTTCTGATGCCTCTGGCCCGCCGACTGGCTGCCGAGCCTGCTGTGCGGCTGCAACTGGTGGCGTCGAACATGCACCTTATGCCCGAATTCGGCATGACCGTCAACGAAATCACCGATGCCGGATTCACTGTCGACGAGCGTGTCGAGATGGCCGTGGCCGGCGACGACGAGGCTTCGCGGGTTCGGGCAATGGCGATGTGCCTCGGCGGCATGGCCGGTGCGTTCGAGCGTCTGCGCCCCGACTGCGTGGTGCTGCTCGGCGACAGGTACGAAATGCTTGCCGTGGCGTCGGCTGCCGCCGTGATGCGCCTCCCCATTGTGCATATCGCGGGCGGAGAGGTGTCGGAAGGCGCTGTCGACGACTCCATACGCCATGCCATCACCAAGCTCTCCACCCTGCACCTTACTGCCACCGAGGCATACCGCCGCAGAGTGATACAGATGGGCGAGGCGCCCGATACGGTGGTCAACACGGGCGCTATCGGTGTGTGGAACGCTTTCAACATAAAGCCTCTCGACCGAAATGCTTTGGAGGATTTCTTAGACCTCCGGCTCGACGGCGATATCGCCGTGGTCACCTACCACCCCGCCACTAACGACTCATCGGCAAGCCCGGCAGAACAAACCAGTGCCCTGCTCGAAGCTCTCGACTCTTTCCCCGCCCTGAAGTGCGTTATAACGTATCCGAACAACGATGCCGGAGGTGCTTCAATAATCCCGCTGCTGAAAAGCTACGCCGAGAGGAATCGCGACCGCGTGAGGCTCTTCCAGTCATTGGGAATGCTCCGCTACCACTCCCTGCTGCGCCACGCGTCGGTGGTGATAGGCAACTCGTCGAGCGGAATAGTCGAGGTTCCGTCGGCAGGCATACCCACGGTAGACATCGGCATACGCCAGCGCGGACGCATCTCCGCACCGTCGGTGATACACTGCGGCTCATCGGCTTCGGATATTGCCGAAGCCATAACCGAAGCCCTTTCGCCCAAAATGCGAGCATTGGCAGGGCTGAGACAAAACCCATACTACAAAGCAGGAACGCTCGACATTATGATTTATTCCATAATGGCTCTTGCCGACAGCCTGCCTGCCCAACCAAAACATTTCCACGACTTATGAAGCCCCTGTACATAATTCCGGCACGCGGCGGAAGCAAAGGAATCCCACGTAAAAACATCAAGGAACTCTGCGGACGTCCTTTGATAGCATACACCGTGGACGCAGCCATCGAAGCCCGCAAACGGCTCGGAGGCCACATACTCCTGTCGACCGACGATGCCGAAACCGCCGGCATCGTCAAAGGACTCGGCATCGAGGTCGAGTATATGAGGCCGGCAGAACTGGCCGGCGACACATCGGGCAGCCGCGAGGTGATGCTCCACGCCATGGACTGGGCGGAAAGCCAGAGGATAGAATACGACTGCGTGGTGCTGCTACAGCCCACCTCGCCGTTCCGTACCGCCGCCGACATCGTGGCCTGCACACAGCTGCTCGAGCCGGGCATCGATATGGCCGTGAGCGTGTGCGAGGCTGCCGACAATCCGTATTTCAACATCTTTGAAACCGACGCCGACGGCTACCTGCACATCAGCAAGGGCGACGGCAAGCTCACCCGGAGGCAGGACGCCCCCAAGGCGTGGGTATACAACGGCGCTGTATACGCCATAAACCCGGCATCGCTGCGAGCCATGCCTATGGGAATGTTCGCCCACAGAGTGCCCTCCGTGATGCCCCGCGAAAGGAGCATCGACATTGACGGGCCGGCCGACTGGCTCGCTGCCGAAACCATAATGAGCCGACAAACGTTAATAAAACGATGAAAAAGCACATTATATCTTCCGACGCCTCGCTCTTGGAGGCTCTCGATCGCCTTAACGGGCTGTCGGGAGGTGCCATGACACTGTTCGTGACAGAGGCGGACGGCAAAATGGCCGGAACCCTCACCGACGGCGACATAAGGCGCGCCCTGCTCGGCGGCGCCTCGCTCGATAGTGCCGCAGCCGATGCCGCGATGAGCGGTTTCCGATTCGTGACAGAGGGGACAATTGACGCCGGCGCACTCCGCCGCTACCGCAGCGAGGGCATTGTGCTTATCCCCGTGCTCGACGGCAGCGGACACCTCAAAGGGGTGCTTGACCTGTCGCGGCAGCGCTCCTGTCTTCCTCTCAAAGCCGTGCTTATGGCCGGAGGCAAGGGCGAACGCCTGCGCCCACTCACAGAGCACACCCCGAAACCACTCCTGCAGATAGAGGGCAAGGCCATCATAGACTACAATGTGGAGGCTCTTGCCGCCTGCGGAATCACCGACATAAGCGTCACTACCCGCTATCTGGCTGAACAGATAGAGCGGCACTTCGAGAAGCCTGTCGGCGGCGTAAAGGTGAAATGCGTGTGCGAGGACAGCCCATGCGGCACAATCGGCGCCGTGGCACTTACCGACGCGGCCTCCGACCCCGACGGCAACACGCTGGTAATGAACTCCGACCTCCTCACCACCATATCGTTCGAGGATTTCTATCTCCACCACCGCGACTCCGGCGCCGACATCACAGTGGCGGTAGTGCCTTATCAAGTGTCCGTGCCTTTCGCCATACTCGCCCTCGACCCGGAGAAGCCCGACTTTGTAAGCGGCATCGAGGAAAAGCCGTCGTACTCCTACTATGCCAACGCCGGCATCTACATATTTTCAAACAAGATATTACAACAGCTGGTGCCCGGCAAACGCTGTGATGCCACCGACCTTATATCGGACGCCCTGAAGCAAGGCGCCCGATGTGCATATTTTCCCATCAAAGGCACATGGATCGACGTGGGCTCCCACGTCGATTTCAGGCAAGCTGCCGAACTTATGCGCCACCACAATTCTTTCAACTCCTGATTTTATGGCTGAATCCAATTTTATAGACTATGTGAAAATCCTCTGCCGTTCGGGCAAGGGAGGCGCAGGCTCGCGCCATTTCTATCGTGCCAAATATGTACCCAAAGGGGGCCCCGACGGTGGCGACGGCGGTCGCGGAGGCCATATCATACTCAAAGGCAACCGCAATATGTGGACGCTGCTTCCTCTGAAATACCGGCGCCATATCTTCGCCGGAAACGGCCAAAGCGGCTCCGGCGGACGCAGCTTCGGCAAGGACGGCGACGACGTGGTGGTAGAAGTGCCTTGCGGAACCGTGGTATTTGATGCCGAAACCGGCGAATACCTCTGCGAGGTTACCGACGACGGGCAAGAAGTGAAGCTGCTCCGTGGCGGTCGCGGAGGCCTCGGCAACTGGCATTTCAAAAGCGCCACAAACAGAACACCCCGTTACGCCCAGCCGGGCGAGCCGGCCGTGGAACGCTCGGTGGTGCTCGAGCTTAAGATGCTTGCCGACGTCGGCCTTGTGGGCTTCCCCAATGCAGGCAAGTCCACCTTGCTCTCGGCGGTATCGGCGGCAGAACCCAAGATTGCCGACTATCCTTTCACCACCATGGAGCCACAGCTCGGCATAGTGTCGTACCGCGACAACCGCTCCTTCGTTATGGCCGACATACCGGGCATCATCGAAGGCGCGAGCGAGGGAAAGGGCCTCGGCCTGCGATTCCTGCGCCATATAGAGCGCAACGCCGTGCTACTCTTCATGGTTCCTGCCGATGCCGACGACATAGCCGCCGAATACGAGATTTTGCTCAACGAGCTTCGCAAGTTCAACCCGCAACTCGAAGACAAGCAGCGCCTGCTGGCAATATCTAAATCCGATTTGCTTGACGACGAGCTGCGCGAGGAAATAGCCAAGACGCTCCCCGAGGGCGTGCCACACGTGTTCATATCGGCCGTTACCGGCTATGGCATAACCGAGCTTAAAGATATGCTATGGGGCGCAATCACCGACGAAAGCAACCGAATAGACAACTCCGACATAATACACCGCCCGCTCGACGGCCACCACCGCGTACGCGAAGAGGACGAATTCATATTCGAGTACGAGCGAACACCCGAAGAGGAAGAGCAGGAGGCGGAAGACCTCAGAAGCATACACCCCGACGAATGGGGCGAGGACATTGACTGGGACGACGCCGAAATCGACGATGACGACGACGTGGCCGACGATGACGAAGCGTTCGGCTACGAGGCAATCAACGACGACCGCCAATGACAACCATAGCCGGATATTACCGCAAGTGCGTGACTGCCCTCTCAGCCATCCTTCGCTCCGAGGGCGAAGGGGCAGCCGCCGCATCGATAATATTTGAGGACGCCGCAGGCATGTCGCGCACCTACATATTCGCCAACGGCGACCGCGAGCTGGGCGAATATGCCCAAGGCAAAATCGACCGCGCCATTGCCAAGGTAGAGGCGGGCGAACCTGTACAGTATGCCGTGGGCAAAGCCCAGTTTATGGGCAATAACTACGAGGTAAGCCCGGCCGTGCTCATACCGCGACCCGAAACGGCAGGCCTCGTCGACCGCATCACCGACGCTTTCGGCTCCCGCCGCGACCTGCGCGTGCTCGACATCGGCACCGGCTCCGGATGCATAGCCATAAGCCTTGCCCGCGCCCTGCCTTTCGCCCAAGTGACAGGCGTGGACATATCGGACGACGCTCTAGCCATAGCCCGCCGGAACGCGGCCGCGCTCAAAGCCAATGTCGATTTTGAAAAACTCGACATTCTCAGTGCCCGGCCTCCCGAAAGCGCCCGCTACGACATAATAGTGAGCAATCCGCCCTACATATGCCGCTCCGAAGAATCCGAAATGGAGAACCGTGTGCTGCTCCACGAGCCGTCGCAGGCTCTTTTCGTACCCAACAACGACCCGCTCCTTTTCTACAGAGCCATCGCGGAATACGCCCGCAAGGCACTCTCGCCGGGCGGCGGCTTGTTTTTTGAAATAAACTCGCGCTTTCCCTCTGAAATGAAGGCTCTGCTCGAGTCGGACGGCTTCGCCGATATCGACATCACGCGCGACTATCTCGGCAATTTCCGCTACGCCATAGCCACACAGCCTCTGCCATGATGCGCTCGAAAGCCCCAGTCCCTCCGGGCAAAGCCCTCGAAAGGCTCGAAAACCTCTGCGCACGCTCCGAGCAGTGCGAGTACGAGGTGCGGCAGAAGCTCGCGCGATGGCAGGTATCAGCCGACGATGCCGACAAAATAGTGGATTCACTCATCGAGCGCCGCTTTGTCGACAATGAGCGCTATGCCGCATCGTTTGTCCGCGACAAATACCGATTCTCGCGTTGGGGGCGCATAAAAATCGCCATGGCGCTGAGGCAGAAACGAATCGACCGACACACTATCGAACAGGCTCTCGACGAAATCGACGAAGACGAATACACCGACATACTCCGGCATCTGATAAAGGCAAAAGCAGCAAGCATCGCCGAGCCGGACACCTACGAGGGACGAACCAAGCTCTACCGCTTCGGCGCCTCAAGAGGCTTCGAGCCGGCTTTGGTGGCCCGCATACTGCGCGAAAGCAATTGAAGAAAAATTTCCGCAATTAATTGCGGAAATTTTTCCGTATTAAATAAAAAGTATATACCTTTGCAGCGCAAAAGCGGGACAACGCAGTTCCGCTCAACAACAGATATTCTATGAAATACGAAGTAGTTGGAAGCTTTCTCCCTCCTGCAGAGCTAATTGACGCAAGAAAAGAATTCAATGCCGGCCATATCGACCGCAGCCGGTTCGTTGCAATCGAAGACGAAGCCGTAAGACAACTTATCGACAGCCAGATAGAATGCGGCCTCACCACAGTGACTACCGGCGAGCTCAGGAGGCGCTACTGGGACAAAGATTTCTTCTTCCACCTCGGAGGCATCACCAAGGAATATGTGGACAGCGGGCGTATATACCAGGATATGGACTCGTACACCGACATGCCGCGTTTCACAGGCCGCATCAGCTATAATCCCGAGCACCCCGGCTTCACTTCTTTCAAATTCCTGCGCGATTATACGGGCAGCCGCGCATTGCCGCGACAGACCGTCCCCTCCCCTACTGAGCTTTACCTCGACATTATGCTGATGAGCGATTTCACGCCCTCACGCATATACTGCGCACCCGAATCGCTTGCCGATGACATCGCCTCGGCATACCGCCAAACCTTCGCCAAACTCTACGAACTAGGCTGCCGCCGCGTACAGCTCGACGACTCAGTATTCGGGCGCCTCTGCGACCCCGAAATGACCCGCAAGCTCCTTCAGGGCGGCGTGGATCTCGATGCGTTCTACACCACGCTCATAGGAATGGTCAACAAGGCCATCGAAGGCCTGCCCTCTGATATGAAAGTATCGATTTACATATCCGGCGGCCCCAACGTGGTTCCTGAATGGAACACACACGACATCGCCGACAATATCGTGCCAAAAGCGCTTGGAGGACTCAAAGTCGACAAATTCTATCTTCCATTCGATGCCGGAGCAACCGACACCCTGCAGGTTCTGCGCTATATTCCCGCCGGACGCGAAGTAGCATTGGGACTGCTCAACGCACACACACCGTTCCCCGACAACAAGGAGCGGGTGGAACGCGCCGTGCGCATCGCCGAGAACTATATACCCGCCTCACGGCTATCCATAAGCCCGCAAAGCGGATTCAAGCTCAGCAGCTTTGAAGAACGCGGCCTCCTCTACGCCGACCAATGGAGCAAAATACGCCAGCTCGCAGAAATCGCCTCCGAACTCTGAACCCTATCCCCAACAACACAAACACAGGCAAGGAGCGGCGCGGGGCTGCTCCTTGCCTGATATGGTAATTGAGGTATCGTTAGCGGAGGGAGGCGATAATAGCGAGAGCCTCGCGGCATTTGGCCGTTACATACTCCCAGTCGCCGGCTGCCACCCTGTCCTTGGGGAAGAGCTTGGAGCCCATACCCACACAGTAGACTCCCGCCTTGAACCAAGCAGTAAGATTCTCCTCGGTAGGCTCCACGCCGCCGGTCACCATAAGCTTGCTCCACGGCATGGGCGCGAGCAAGCCTTTTACAAACTTCGGGCCGAGGACGTCGCCGGGAAACACCTTGCAGAGGTCGCAGCCTGTTTCCTGAGCTGCTCCGACCTCGCTCACGGTGCCACAACCCGGAGTATACGGCACTCCGCGACGATTGCACACCTTCGACACTTCCGGGTTAAAGAGCGGTCCTACCACGAAGCAGGCGCCAAGCTGCATATAGAGCGCGGCCGTGGCCGGTTCTACAACAGAGCCGACACCCACCGCCATATCAGGGCATTCTTTCTCCGCAAATTTTACTACCTGCTCAAACACCTCGTGGGCACGGTCGCCACGGTTTGTGAACTCGAAAGCGCGCACACCGCCGTCATAACAGGCCTTAAGCACCTTGCAGGCCACCTCGGCATCGGCATGGTAAAACACAGGCACCATCGGAGCCTGTCCCATCTTGGCAAGAACTGCCAGTTTGTCAAATTTAGCCATCTCTGCAATCTCCTCTTTAACGTTGCACACGACCGTTGGCACTGCCTCCGGCAAGAGCTTCCACTTCGGCCACAGACACAAGGTTGAAATCGCCGGGCACGGTGTGCTTCAGCGCCGACGCGGCCACGGCAAATTCGAGAGCCTGCTCCTGCGAGGGCATGGTGAGAAGGCCGTGGATAAGGCCGCCGGAGAACGAGTCGCCACCGCCCACGCGGTCGATTATCGGATTGATATCGTAGCGCTTCGACACATAGAAGTCCTTGCCGTTGTATATCATTGCCTTCCAGCCGTTGTGGGTGGCAGAGAACGACTCGCGCAGCGTCGACACCACATATTTAAATCCGAATTCCTTCATCATCGCGGCGAAAATACCCTTGTAGCCTTCGGCATCGGTATTTCCGGCCTCCACATCGCTGTCGGGTTTGAAACCGAGGCAAAGCTCGGCATCTTCCTCATTGCCTATGCAAACATCGACATACTGCATCAGCGGACGCATAATCGACTGTGCTTTTTCCTTAGTCCACAGTTTTTTGCGGAAATTAAGGTCGACACTCACCGTCACGCCGTGGCGCTTGGCAGCCTCACAGGCCAAGCGGGTAAGCTCGGCGGCCTTGTCGCTTATGGCAGGAGTGATACCGCTCCAGTGGAACCAGTTGGCACCTTCCATAATGGCGTCGAAATCGAAATCCGAGGGGTCTGCCTCGGCGATGGACGAACCGGCACGGTCGTAGATAACCTTCGACGGGCGCATCGAAGCGCCTGTTTCGCAATAGTATATACCCACGCGGTTGCCTCCGCGCGCCACATAGCGCGTGTCAACGCCGTAACGACGCAGTGCATTGACTGCGGCCTGACCTATCTCGTGTTCGGGCAGCTTGCTCACAAAGCAGGATTCATGGCCATAATTGGCGCAGCTGACAGCCACATTGGCCTCGCCGCCACCCCATATAACATCAAAATTATCTACCTGCACAAAGCGCTTGCTTCCGGCAGGCGAAAGGCGAAGCATTATTTCACCCAGTGTTATTATCTTCATTGTTGCAATATTTTACAGCAAGCACCACAGCACCCGCCATTCCACATTTCTAATTCCTCATTCCTAATTCACAAAAGCGTCGTTTCCTCAATGCTCCTGCGGAAAGCCTCCGTCATCGAGTCGGCGGCACGACGGCCGTCGCCCATGGCAAGAATCACGGTCGCCGGTCCGCGCACTATGTCGCCACCGGCATATATTGCCGAGGCCGACGATTTGAGCGAGTCTTCATCAACCATGATTCGCCCGTGTCGGCTCATTTCAAGCTCGTTGGGGAAAGTCTTGGGCGGATTGGGCAGGAAGCCCACAGCCACCACTACCATATCGACCTGCACTTCCTCTATGGCGCCCTCGACCGGCACAGGGCTACGCCGCCCGGTAGCGTCCGGCTCGCTAAGCTCCATTACCTGAAGCCGCATGGCTCGGAGAGCGCCGTCATCGCCGGCCACATATTCCACCGGATTACGCAGGCACATAAACTCAGTGCCCTCAAGGCGCGCATGGTGCACCTCCTCAAGCCGGGCAGGCATCTCCTCCTCGCCACGGCGATATATGATGAGAGCTCGCGAAGCTCCGCCACGGATAGCGGCCCGCACGGCGTCCATCGCCGTGTTCCCTCCGCCGATAACGGCCACAGTCTTGCCATTAAGATCTTTAACATCGAAGCTTACAGCCGGGCAATATGCCTGATTGACGCAGGCAAGGTAGTCCTGCGCCGAAAGTACCTGAGGCAGGTCTTCTCCCGGAATGCCCATCATTCGCGGCTTTCCGGCACCGGTGGCCACATAGATACCCTTGTAACCGTCGCGCAGAAGGTCCTCATAGCTTATGTCGCGCCCCACGTGGCAGTTAGCCACGAGTTCCACGCCCAAGGCCCTGAGGCGCTCTATCTCATAGTTCACCACATACTTAGGCAGGCAGAAGCGCGGTATGCCGCTTTTGAGCACGCCGCCAAACCAGCTCATAGCCTCGAATACCGTGACCCGGAAACCTCTCCGCGCCATATCGCCGGCGAAAGCAAGCCCCGACGGCCCCGAACCTACCACGGCAACCTTGACCGACAGCGGGCTGAGAGCTATCTTCTCGGCACTGGCCTCGGGGTGGTTAAGCCGCTCGTTGTCGGCCACGAAGCGTTCGAGATTGCCTATGGCAACGGCAGGACGCTTCATCTTGGTGTACGTGCAATTGGCCTCGCACTGCTTCTCCTGCGGACACACGCGCCCGCACACAGCCGGCAGCACGCTGGTGCGACGTATCACACGCAGCGCCGTGCCGAACTCGCGGCGCTCTATATTCTTTATAAATCCCGGAATGTCGTTATGCACCGGGCATCCCTTGATGCAGCCCGGATCGGGACAGTCGAGGCAGCGCCGCGCCTCAAGCACGGCCTGCTCCACGCTCAGCCCCTGCAGAACTTCGTCATCGACCGTCACGGCATACTCCGGCGTAAGTTCGGGCATGCGCACACGCGGAATCGCTGTGCGCTGTTTTGCCGTGTACATAGCTCTAAGGTCTTCGCGCCACGGCTCGTTACGACTTGTTCGTTCGTCCGACATCAGTCCTTATTTCATTTCAAGATAGTTCCACTTGTCCATATCGCCATAGTTGAGGTTTTCGCCTCCCATGCCCCATATGAACATATAGTTTGAAGTGCCGGCGGCAGCATGTATGCTCCATTCGGGCGACATCACTGCCTGCTCGTTGTGCAGCCAGATAAGGCGGTTCTCCTGAGGCTCGCCCATGAGGTGGCATATGGCGTTTCCTTCGGGTACATTGAAGTAGAAGTATGCTTCCACGCGGCGGTCGTGGGTGTGGCAGGGCATGGTGTTCCACACCGAACCGGGCTTAAGCTCGGTAAGCCCCATCTGCAGCTGGCAGGGACCTTCCTCAAGCACATTGTTAACAATCAGCTGGTTGATAACGCGGTCGTTGCTTTCCTCCATCGAACCTGCGGCAAAAGAATTTGCCTTGACTGTGCCTTTGCGGCCGTCGATGGTTATAAGCTGTGTCTTGTACGCCTTGTGCGCGGGGGTAGAGTTGAGGTAGAAGCGGGCGGGATTGGCGTTGTCCTTGCTGCGGAACGACACATTCTTGTTGCCACGTCCCACATAGAGGGCGTCCTTGAAATGCAGTTCGTAGTCCTTGCCGTCGACTGTCACTATGCCGTCGCCGCCGATGTTGATAACTCCGAGTTCGCGGCGCTCAAGGAAGTATTCGGCTTTGAGAGGCTCGATAGTTTCAAGAACCACAGCCTTGCCCACAGGCACGACACCGCCGAAAATCAGGCGGTCGTACATCGAATAGGTAAGATTGATTTTATTCTCCTCCATCACCTTGGGCATCATGAAGCGCGAGCGAAGCTGCTCGGTATCATAGTTCTTCACGTCGTCGGGGTGACAGGCCCGCTGTATCGTGTAGGAGGTCTGGGCCGAAGCCAGCATACATGCTGCGGCTGCCAGAATTGTCAATGCTATTTTTTTCATTTTATTCTGTCGTTTTTATTTCAGTAGAATTGTCGGCTATCATCTCGTTCTGGTTGCGTATTATATGTACGCGGTTCCACCACATCATACCCATGGTCAGTACCACGAGTATGCCTGCGCCTATCCACTTGAGGCCGGCCGTGCACTGGTAGATTACCCATGCAAGCGGGCTGGAGGCAAAATCAAGACTGCCGCCGGCAAAGCCTTCGGGTATGGCCACGGCGGCATCACCGGTAGCGGCGTAGACGTCCTTGGCCGCAAGCGTGAATGCGGGCGAGAGGTTGGTAACCATATACAAGCCCATCACAAGCACCACAAGGCCTATTATGAAGGTCTTTACCACATTGCCTTTGGTGAAAGGCAACACCAAAGGGAACACATAGAACATACCCGCCAGCGAAGCCAAAGGCAGGAACTGGTTGCCGGGCAGGAAGACGGCCAAGGCGAGGGTGACCGGGATAAGCAGCAGCGACACAACGAGCGTCGTCGGGTGGCCGATCACAAGAGCCGGACTCATACCTATGCTAAGACCCTGCGCGCCCTTGAACTTGCGGGCTATCAGCGCGCGCGTGGCATCGCTTATCGGCTTCAGGCCCTCGATAAACAGAACCGTGACACGCGGTATAAGCTCCATCACGGCACCCATCTTGATACCGAGGCCGAGTATGTAGGGTATCCTGTCGACAATCTCCGCCCACGACGTGCAGGTGAGGCAGCCGATGCCCACGCCCACTATAACGCCGAGGAAGAGAGGCTCGCCAAGGAGGCCGAATTTCTTCTTCATGCCTTCGGCGTCGATTTCGAGTTTCTCGATACCGGGAATCTTGTCAAGCCCCTTGTTTATAGCCCACGCAAACGGGGCAAAACCGGCGCAGAAAGGCTGCGGAATGGATATGCCGTCCATATCCTTGTAGAATGTCTGGAATTTCTTAGCCGTGATGTCGGCAAGAATCAGAGTGATTATATAGCACACGATGGCGCCGAAGAAGCCCCATGCGAGAGAATCGCTCGCAAAGTATATCACAGCGCCTATGAATGCGAAATGCCAGTAGTTCCAAAGGTCGATATTGACCGTTCGGGTTGTCTTGGTGACGAGCATCAGTATATTCACCCCGAGGCATACGGGGATAATGAAAGCGCCCACAGCCGTGTTGTAAGCCACAGCGGCGGCGGCAGGCCAGCCCATGTCGAAGACATGGAGCTGGAGGTCGTAGATGCCCACCACGCTATTGAGTGCCGGGCCGAGCGCCGACGTGAGCAGCGCCGTCACTATCGAAAGGCCGATAAAGCCGACGCCTACCTTAAGACCCGACTTGAGAGCGTCGCCGAGGCGTATGCCTATGCACAAGCCCAGCACCGTGAAAATCACGGGCATCATCACGGCCGCTCCAAGCCCTATTATATAAGAAAAAACTTGTTCCATCCTTGCCTGAATTTAGCATTATCAGGGCTGCTTGCCGATATAGGCGAGGATACCGCCGTCGACATAAAGAACGTGGCCGTTCACGAAATTGGACGCGTCCGAGGCAAGGAACACAGCCGGGCCCATCAAATCCTCGGGAGTGCCCCAGCGCCCGGCGGGAGTCTTGGATATTATGAACTGGTCGAAGGGGTGGCGGCTGCCGTCGGCCTGACGCTCGCGCAGCGGCGCTGTCTGCTCTGTGGCTATGTAGCCCGGGCCGATACCGTTGCACTGTATGTTCGCTTCTCCGAACTCAGAGCAAATATTGCGGGTAAGCATCTTGAGGCCGCCCTTTGCCGCAGCATAGGCGCTCACTGTTTCGCGGCCAAGCTCGCTCATCATAGAGCAGATGTTGATAATCTTGCCATGGCCTTTCTTAACCATGCCCGGAATCACAGCCTTTGCGCATATGAAGGGGGCTATCAGGTCGACGTCCACCACGCGGCGGAAATCCTCCACGGCCATTTCTTCCATCGGTATGCGCTTGATAATACCGGCGTTATTCACCAATATATCGATAGTTCCAACGGTCTTCTCAATATCGGCAACCATCTCCCGCACAGCGTTTTCATCGGTGACATCGCAGAGATAGCCCTTGGCGTCGATACCGAGTTCCTTGTATGCGGCCAGACCGCGGTCCACAGTCGACTGGCGCGAGCAGTTGAACACAATTTTTGCGCCGGCTTCAGCAAATGCCTGTGCCATAGCAAGACCGATACCATATGCGGCACCTGTCACCAATGCTACCTTACCTTCGAGTGAGAAATTTACCATAATTATATGATTTAATCGTTTTTATCAAATTCATTAAAGTAATACGACGAAGGCAGCACCGGCACTTAATGCCGCACCCCTAATCCCCCACTAACAATTCCTCACTCCTCATTCATAATTCCTAATTAACAAAAGTAGCAAGCATCCCCGTAGCTGAGGAAGCGGTAACCGCTATCGAGGGCGTGGCTGTAAACATCGCGCCATTGCGGCCCGATAAACGCCGACACAAGCAGCAGAAGGGTAGATGCAGGCTGATGGAAATTGGTAATCATAGCTTTCACCACGCGGTAGTCATAGCCCGGCGCGATTATTATGCGAGTGCGGGCCATCAGAGTGTCGTCGCCACGCTCGCGCAGATAATCCGCGAGAGCCTCGAGCGCCTCCTGCGCCGACGGCCACTGCCCCGCCCTGTCGTAAGGCGCCCATTGAGGCAGCTCGCCATCCCAGCAGCCGTCCATCACCCTTACTCCTATATGGTAAAGACTCTCCAGCGTGCGGACAGAGGTAGTACCTACCGCCACTACAGGCCTACGACCCGCCGCCTTGGCCAAATCTTCTATAAACGAACGCTCCACGGCAATAAACTCGCTGTGCATATCGTGGTCGCCGATACGGTCGCACTTCACAGGGCGGAAAGTACCGGCGCCGACATGGAGAGTCACCTCGCGGCGCTCCACACCGAGGGCGTCGAGCTTCTCCAGCAGTTCAGGGGTGAAATGCAAGCCCGCGGTAGGTGCCGCCACAGAGCCTTCTATATGGCTGAATACCGTCTGGTAATCTTCCGAATCGGATTCCTCGGAACGGCGGTTGAGATACGGAGGTATCGGAATCTCCCCCACGGCCGCTATTATGTCGGAGAACGAAACAGACGGCTCGTCCCAACTGAACACCACCCGCTGCGACTGCGCACCCTGCACAGGCTCGGGCCACTCGGCCTTCAGCGTAAGGCTGCGGCCACCGACAACGAGGGGCATCAGCAAGGGTCCGTCTTTCCACCGCTTGGAGTTGCCTATAAGGCAGTTCCAGCCGCAGGTGCTTGTCGAGGCAAAGCTTTGGGCATAGTCTGCGGGGGCATACGGTTCGAGGCAGAATATCTCGATAAGAGCGCCGGTCGACTTGGTAAAACGCAGACGGGCATTTATCACCCGCGTGTTGTTGCACACAAGCATGGTGTCGGGCGCCAGCATCGACGGCAGGTCGGAGAAAAGGCGGTCTGCCACTCGCCCCGAAGCGTCGCGACAGAGCAGCTTGCAGGAATCACGAACGGCGAGCGGATGCCGTGCAATCCGCTCGCCGGGTAGTTCGTAATCGTATTCTTCTATGTTGATATTGCGTGGATCCATATTGCTATTTTTTGCAAAATTAGCAAAAAGACCCGAATATCGGAGGGTGTTCGACAATATCCGTCGAACAATCAGAATCGGAAGCCGGTGGAAATAACCACGTTGTTGTACGAGTCCACGCGGTCGGCCTGCGGCGTAGCAAGGCCTGCAAATGGCGTGTAGGCGTGGAATGTGCTTTCACGGCGCGTATGCTGATAGGTGGCATCGATATACCAGCCGTGGTAGCGGTAGCCTATGCCGACGCTGATATTCTGGGTGGCCTTGTCGAAAGAATAGCTCGGATCTGTGCCGACGGTATATATCTGTAGCTTATTATCCGCAGCGTCTGATTTCACATTGGTTGTCTGATAGTTATATCCCGCGCGAATGCTGAAACTCGGTGTCACGCGGTATTCGGCACCAACGCGCACAATATTGGACGCCTTGAAGTAGTTCTTTATGTCCTCGTTGCCCAGCTTGTCTTCAACGAAGTTGCCGCCGAACGACGAGTAGTTCGGAGCCTTCATCGACATATCGCCGTAAGCCACACGCTCGTAGTCAAGGCTGAGTATAGCCTGCGAACCAAGCACAGCCGAGGCGCCTACCATAAACCGCCACGGCGACGACAGGCGAGAGTCGTAATCGTAGTTGTCGGTGTACTCGTTGCCGCTATCCGTCTTGCCGCCGGCATTATCGGGAGTGTAATTGAAATCTATCTCCCCGTAGCCAGTATGGGTCAGAGAAAGCCATGTCGGAGTATGGATTGCCACACCAAGACGCAGCATCTCTACCGGGCGCACGATAAGGCCGAACTTGAGGTTCGCACCCGAGCCGCGCGTGTACTTGAGGTTGCTGAGCGAGAAGCCGGCGTTGCCGTTTACAAGGCTGTTGGTACTACTGTTGTACACCAATGCTCCGGCCATGCTCTCGCTGTACACCGCTTCGCGGCGGTATTCCATATCGACGATGCCTACACCGAGGCCCCAGAACACCACATCGTTGATATTTCCGGCGAAATCGATGTTATATTCGTCGGTAAAGCCGCTTTCCTTTATGTTATAGAGAGCGTCGCCCTCCGTTCCGTTCTGGAAAAGGCCGGTATACTCGGTATTGTCGGTGGTGTTGCTTATAAGCATCGAGTTGTATGCCAGAATCGACAGCCAGTCCTCGTTGCCGTCGAGGTATGGGTTGTACTTGTCTTTCTCGAAGAGCAGGTTGTCGGAGTTAACGCCGTTGGTAAACGAGGCTATGTAGTTCGACAGCGATGTCTGCGTGGGCATATTGTAGCCGGAGTACTGACGGTCGAACACATTAATTCGGTTATAGCTCACACCCCAGGAGAACGATTTCATCGCTCCTGAGAGATTGGCCACACCCACATACCCGATGTTGTCGAATTTGGCCACGGTCTTGCTTTCCGAGTATTTGCCTTGGTCGGTGGTAGTGTTGTACTTCCTGAAACTAAGGTCGAAAGTAAGGCCGATGTCGCTCTTTCGGTATAGGCCAAGGCCGGCGGGATTCTGCGTCATTGACGACAGGTCGCCTCCAAGCGAGGTAAATGCACCACCCATGGCTATGAAGCGGGCTGTGCCGCGCAGCTGGGTAGGAGTGATATTGTATGCGTCGACAGCGCTCTGGGCTGCGGCACCTGCCGGGAGCAGCGCCGCAAGACCAATGACTATGAGAGCGTTCTTTTTCATAATAAAAAGATAGTTGAAAAACGTTCGATTGAGGAGATGAGTATGTTAACGGCCTCGACCGCGGCTGGCGCCGCCACCGCCTCCGTAAGAGCCGCCACCGCCACGGCTTCCGCCGCCACCGCGATAGGAGCCACCTGAGTTGCCCCAGTTGTAATTGCTGTTGGAACGGTTATAGTTACTGTTGTCGCGGCGAGTTCCGCTGTTATTGTTGTCACGTCCGCGACGGCTGTTGTTCGACGGGCGGTAATTATCATTCTTATTAGAGCCGTTTCCGGCGGGAGAGGACGGACGGTATGAGCCTCCGTTGTTGGACGGACGGCCCATATTTCCGGGACGATAGTTGCCGCCGGGGTTGGTCGACGGGCGATAGTTGCCGCCGGAATATCCGGGACGGCGGTTGCCGGTAGAGCCTGCGCCGTATGCAGGGCGATGCGGGCGGCTTGCGCCGGGACGGTTATAGCCCCAGTCGTGCGACGGGCCATACGACGGGTAGTGCCCCGGGTGCCAATGACCGGGATTCCAATGCCCGGGGTGCCAGTGGCCGGGCCACGACCAGCCCCAGTTCCAGCCCCACGACGGACCCCATGCCCACGATGGTCCCCAGTATGGGTCATAGCCCCAGCCGAAGTCAAACCACGGGTCGTAGCCCCACGACAAGCTCCAGTACGGGCGACCGAAACGCCAGCGCCACGACGGATAGCCGTAGTTCCAGCCCCATGACGACGGATAGTCTATGCTATTGACCACATAGACGTTTATATCCTGCGCCTCGGGAGCGGAATAGTAATACTGCATCAGCGCGGTATCGCCGGTATTTACCACCACGTCGGGGTTGTGGAAGCGCTCTATGCGGCGGGTGTTTGCGAAATCGGGAGTTTCCGGGCCGTCTGCCGCCACGGCGCTTTCGCTGCCGCCACGGCGGTTGTAGGCGTCGACGTCCATTTCGAGCGGGCGCGAGCTGCCTGCGCTATAGTTGTCCGTCGACTTGGAATTATCAAGATAGTAGTCGATTTCCTGCTGCAGCTGAGCTCTCTGGGCAGCCCTGCGGGCATCTTCCTTCTTCTTTTTCTCAGCAGCCTTGGAGGGCGAATAGTATAAATCGTCGTCGTAGTCCTGGGCCACGGAATACACCGGCGCAGACAGAATCCACGCGGCGGCACACAGGAGGGAGAATATGCGGGTGACCTTTTTCATCTTAGTTAGTTTAATTAGGTGATAACGAACTGTTGTAATGCTTAGACTCGCATCTGCGCTCAAGGTTTAATAGGCAAAGATACGGACAAGTCGAGGGTAAAATCAAATTTTACAGACTGGGGGTATCTAAGGAGAAGCCAAAGTTACACAATTTCGCACCACTTTTCTATAACGGACAGACGACCGACGCGCCTTTTAATGATTTTTAGCGGGTGTTAATAGCGCGAATCCCGCTGCCGCCAATTCTACAAGCGGCAGCGGGACGCGAATCATAGGCCGGGACTATTCTTTTCTGACGGGCCTCATTTCGTATGACGCCATGGCGAGGGTAAAGCCCCAGTATATGAATGCCACCGAAGTGAGGAACGACACCATGAGCATATCGCTTACCCAGCCGGCTTCGAGGAAGAAGAAACCTATGATGCACAGGAGTATTCCGTTGATGATGCCGAGCCACCAATAGCGTGCGCGACGCCCTACTCCTGCTCCGACAAAGGCCTCAAGCCCCCAGAATATAAAGATTATGGCAAGGAAATAAGGGAGTACCATCTCTGACAGGATGACGCTCCTCACAAGCATAAAGCCGATAAATATATCGATTACGCCTCCGGCTATCCACCAGCCCCAGCCTGCGGCACGGTTAGGCCCGGCAGCCACGCACAGCTGCACCACACCGGCGAGCACCAGAAGCCAGCCGAATATCTGCGATGCCACGGCATATCCGGCCTCGGGCCAGAACCAGTAAGCGAAGCCGCCGAGTACCAGCAAGATACCGACCACGAGCACAGCCCACCACCAGCGGGTTTGCCCAAGATAGTTAATATTGACAGATTTCATATCAAGAGTAGTTAAAACGTATTATAATCTATTGCTATGAAATCATAACAAACAGTGGCCGGCTAAGGTTGCCGGCCACTGCTTTTTTCAGGCGTGGTACTCGCTGGGCGACGTGCCGAACTGCTTTTTAAACGAGCGCGAGAAATGCGACAGCGACGTAAATCCCGTCATATCGGCTATTTCCGACATCGTGTGATGCCCTTCGAGTATGAGCTGCGCCGCGCGGTTGAGCTTATAGGTTTTGAAGAACACTCCGGGCGTTTCGCCGGTAAGGCCTTTCACCTTGTAGTAAAATTTGGTTCGCGATATCTTCATCATTCGCGATATATTGGTTATGTCAAGCTCTGGATTGGCAATCTCCTGCTCCATAAGCTGATACAGCTCCGATAGGAAAGCGTTGTCGTGTGGCGACAGTATCTCCTGGTCAACATCGTCGATAGTGGTGCTCGAATTCACTATCTGCATCATCTTCTCTCGGTTGAGCAACAGCGATTTAATCAGCGACATCATAAAATTGGGGTCGAAAGGCTTGGTAACATAGGCGTCGGCCTGCGCATTTAGTCCTTCCACCTGATTTTCAACCGTGGCCTTGGCCGTGACAAGCACAAGCGGCACATGGCTGAGCCTGATATCGTCTTTGACCTGCCTGCACAGCGACAAGCCGTCCTTGCCCGGCATCACAACATCGCTTATAATCAGTGCCGGAGCGGACGTTTCGAGCCATTCGAGAGCCGAATCGACATCGAAGCGCGTCACCACCCTGTAAGTACCCGACAGCAGCGTCTTAAGATAGTGGGCCACCTCCACATCGTCGTCCACCACAAGTACCAGAGGCTTGTCGGAGGCCGATTCCTCGCTTTCGAGGCGGGGGGAGTCGTTACTTATCGGAAAGACTTCCGACTGCTCCGCGCTGCGCGACGCCAGCTCGTCGGCGCTGTACGACTCCTTGTCGATAGGAAGCAACACCACGAAGCAGGCTCCTTTACCGTCGTCGGGCATAACGGCTCTGAGCGAGCCGTGGTGCAGCTCGGCGAGGCGGCGCGCATAGTAAAGCCCTATGCCCGAACCGCTGCTCACACTGTCGGGCTTTTCAAGACGGTAATATCGCTCGAATATTTTCTCGAGCTTGTCGGCAGGTATGCCAGGGCCGCTGTTTTCGACAGTGATTTTGGCAAAGCGGAGTCCTTGAGCCATAATCTCGTCGAACGAGGTCTTTACCGTTCCGCCGCGAGGGGTGTACTTCAGCGCGTTGGACAGCAGATTGGTGTATATCTTTATGAATTTGTCCTCGTCGAGCCACATAGCGCAGGAGTCATCGAATCCATATGTGGTCCACTGAATGTCCTTTTGTTCTGCCGTAGCCACGAAGGGCGCTGTGACACGCCGCAGAACATCGTTTATATCAGCGCGCCGCACCTGCAGCTTCAGCACGTCGTTATCGAGTTTGTTGAAATCGAGCAGTTGGTTGACAAGCTGCAGCATACGGTCCACATTGGTCTTCACTATGGCGAGCAGGCTGCGGTCGTGGCCGCTGATATCGGGCGACGACGCAAGCTGAACCACCGGCCCGGCTATCATGGTCAGAGGCGTGCGGAACTCGTGCGACACATTTGCGAAAAAGCGCATATTCATAGTGTTGACACGCTGTTCCTGCTCCTTTTCCATCTTGGCCTGCCTCACGGCGTTTCGCTCGGCCTGTATGCGCATTCTGGCCACAAACAGTATGTACACCAAGGCCATGCCTACCAATATATAAATAGCAATTGCCCACCACGACGCCCACCATGCCGGAGATATCTCTATCCTGATGGCTATGGTGCGGAAAGAGCCTTCGGCTCCCTCTACGGGTATGCGCACCCTGAATGTATAATCGCCCGGTGCGACATTGGCATACGATGCCTCGCGCCTGTCGGAGGCGTCGACCCACGCAGGGTCAACCCCGTCGAGCCTGTACTGGCACTGCACACGGTGGTTTTCGCAGTAGTCCAATGCCACGAAGGACACTGTGAAGCTGTTTTGGTCGTGACGGAGCCTCACCGTGGGGTTATACGACATATGCTTGTCGATAACGCCGCCCTCGCCGGGGACAACGGCTCGGTTGTGTATCTTGAGGTTTTCAAACAGTACCGGCACATCGGGCGACACAAACACCTCCTCCGGCCTGAAGAATGTCAGGCCGTGGGTTCCGCCGAAAATAATGGTGCCGTGCTGCATTCGGGCCGATGCCCTGTCATAGAACTGGTTGCCGCCTATGCCGTCATAAGCATAGAAATTATCGACAGCCATCGATTCGGGATTGAGGCGGCCCATGCCGTGGAGCGTGCTTATCCATAACTGCCCGTCCTCGTCTTTTTCTATGGCCGACACATCGGAGCAGGGCAAGCCGCCGACACGCTCTATCGTGCCGTCGGCCGGACGATAACGCAACAAGCCGTTGGACACGGTGCCTATCCAAAATATGCTGTCGGAATCGGCACGCACAGCGGTAGGAATAAACACCGAGCGGCTTATGGCAGCCTTGAACCCCTCGGAATTGACCGGCGCGAGGCTTACCTCGCAGGTATTGGTATCGATAAGCTTCATAGGCTGGTTGAAGGCGAGAGCCATAATATGAGAATCGTCGAACTGAGCCAGACCAGGAGTGAAGCAGAAGCCCTCGAACACCTGCACAGATTCGAATTTGTCGGCGCCCGGCCTCAGATAGTACACATACGGGCTTGCCGTGCCCACCCATATGGTTCCGTCATTGCCTCGGAACATCTGCATCGGCAGCCATATCCAGTGGCGCTCCTTGACGGTAAGCTTGCCGTCGGCATAAGAGCAGCGCAGCACTTCGTTGTTGGTAGCGGCAATCCACATATCGCCGTCGGGCAAGGCTATTATATTGGCCGGACCTTTGTCCGACTGCGACACGCCGGAGCAGAAACGGTCGGCAGGTATGTTTTCAATGCTCTGCTCGGAGGGGTCGTAGATAAATACTCCGTCGCGCTTGGTAAGCGCCCAAAGCCTGTTGGCACTGTCGGCGGCAACAGCCACCACCGATTTGTTCTTCAGCCTCGAACTAAGGAAGTTATTATTGTTAAATCGCTCCTTGTAATGGTAATGCACGGCGTATCCCTGATCCTCCGAGCCGAACCATATATTCCGGCGCGAGTCGGTGAATATGGTCTTGATTTTGAATGCCGGCACGGCAAAGGGGAAGCCGTCGTCATCCTGATGCTTCAGCCTGCCTGTGGAGCGCTCGTAGAGAAACATTCCGTCCTTGGCCGTGAGCAGCAGCACATCGTCCTCGCCATAGGGGTGGACATACTCAAAATCAGCCGTATTCAGGCTTGGATGCGCTGTAAGCGCCTCAGGCAGGCTTCGGAAACGGCGGGTACGGGTGTCAAAAACCTTAAGCAGATGCTCCCCTGTCACCCATATATAGTGTCGGTACGGCATAAAGGAGTTGGTAGCCGCGCCCTCGAAAGCCACAGAATCGGCAACGACGCCACGACGGGTGTCGTACCGCTTGACAAAGGTCTGCGACACAATCCAGAGGTCGCCGTCGCTATCGGGGTGCGCTTTCACCCAGAACATATTCTGCGAATCCATCTTGGGTATTTCCACCACCGCCGAATCGGCCTCCTCGTCATATCGCATCAGCGAGGCGTCGTAGTTGTTGAAATAAAGTTTGCCGTCCGAGGTTTCCACAATGTCCTTCACATAGCGGCTACCGGGAGGCATCTTCACCCGCTTGAAATCATCACTCTCGGTATAGCGGCACACGCCGTTGACAGTGGCAATCCACAAACGCCCGCGCGAATCGCGGAATATATCTCTTACGTGGTTATCGAAAAGTGTCGTGCTGTCACTGCCCGCGAAATACTGGTGGAACTGGTGGGCGTCGTATTTGTTGAGGCCACGGAAAGTGCCGAGCCAGATATGCCCCTGCGCGTCCTCGCCTATAGAGTAGACGAACTGATTCGACAGCTCCGGCGAAACCGCCGTGGGCGTTTCTCTATCGCTGCCCGAATCGCTTTGTCCGGGTGCGGAACACCCCGTAAGCATAAGGCACAATATGGCTGCAAGTTTGTTCAATGGCTTCATAAGGTTTGTTCGTTTAAGAACAAATTTAAGCATTGCCGCTCACTCGCAAAGCCCCTTATAACATTTGATGCCACGCATTTAAACAAATTGTCAAAAGTTTAAACATATTGCAAAGCGCCGTTTAACCCACAGACAAAACAATAACACTCTTTGCAAAGGCAAGACCGATTTACGCAGCTAATTTTGCATCGTGAAAAAACAACCTTGAATCATTATCATATGAAGAAACTGAAACTACCCATTTTCGCCGCCCTCGTGTTGGCGCTTGGCGCGTGCGGCAACCAAAGCCGCACCAATGGTTCGGACAGTGCCGAAATACACGCGTCGGCATCGGACGCCGTGGCCGCCACATCGGCAGGCAAGGTCGCCGGATACGTGCAGAACGGCATCAATATTTTCAAAGGAATACCGTATGCCAAGGCTGAGCGCTTCCAAGCTCCGCAGGCTCCCGACAGCTGGGAAGGCGTGCGCAGCTGCCGCTCTTTCGGCCCCACCTCGCCTCAGGCTGAGCGTGCAGGCTGGCAGAACGACGAGATAGCATTCGCCTTCGACTGGGACGACGGCTACACCGGCGAAGACTGCCAGCGACTCAACATATGGACTCCCGCCATTGCCGACGGCAAAAAGCGTCCTGTGATGGTATGGCTCCACGGCGGCGGCTTCGCGGCTGGCAGCGGACAGGAGCTTCCGGGATATGACGGCGCAAACCTCGCCAAAGACGGCGACGCAGTGGTGGTGACTCTCAACCACCGCCTGAACGTGCTCGGATTCCTCGATCTTTCCGAATTTGGCGAAAAATACGCCAAATCGGGCAATGCCGGCCTCCTCGACCTCGTGGCCGCACTGCGCTGGGTGAAAGACAACATCGCCAACTTCGGCGGCGACCCCGACAATGTGACCATCTTCGGACAGTCGGGCGGCGGCGGCAAGGTGACGACCCTTCTGGGCACACCGTCGGCCGACGGACTGTTCCACAAGGCTATCGTGCAGAGCGGCTCCATGCTCCGTATGATGAACGCCGAGAACTCCCGCCGCATAGGCCGCGCCGCAGTTGAAGAACTCGGCCTCAATCCCGCCGATATCTCCGCCATCGACACCATACCCTACGAACACCTGCTCGCAGCCGGCGAAAAGGCCATAGCCAAGGTAAAAGCTGAACTCGCCGACAATACCGGCGGCACATTCATATTCGGCTGGGCACCCACCGTCGACGGCGACGTGCTCCCCACCCACCCCTTCGAGCCGGAAGCTCCCGCCCAGAGCAAGGAAGTGCCTATGATGATTGGCACCACGCTCCACGAGTTTACCGCAAGCACCTACGTGCCCGCTCTTAAAGAAATGCCTAGAGAAAAGATAATCGAGAACCTCAAGCAGCGCTACGGAGAAAACACCGAAGACTTCCTTACCGCGTTTGAAAAGGCATTCCCCGGCTACCAGCCCATCGACCTTATCGACACCGACTTCACCTTCCGCCCCGGCGCAGTGGAGCAAGGCAATCTCAAATCGGCTGTCGAAGGAGCCGCTCCCGTATATATGTATATGTTCGCATGGGAGTCGCCGGTGATGGACGGTCGTCTGCGCAGCACACACTGCATGGAGATACCCTTCGTATTCAACAACACCGACCGCCACGCATCGATGACCGGCGGCGGAGAAGACGCCCGCAAGCTCGGCAAGATTATGAGCGAGGCGTGGCTCAACTTCGCCCGCACAGGCAAGCCTGCCGCAGAAGGGATGCCCGAATGGCCCGCATACACGGCTGAGAACGGCGCCACGATGTGGTTCGACAACAACTGCCACGTAACCAACCACCACGATAAAGAACTGCTCGATATTGTTCACCGCGCACCCGTCCGCGGATTCTAACCTAAAGCAAAACCTAAGAGGGTGTTTAATAATATCTGTTAAAGCGCAGGCCAAAAAGTTTGAGATGGATTTATCCCCGAGCCGAAGGAGCATAGCGGTGGCTATGTGACTGAGGCGATGGGATAAAGACACTCAGAATTTTTGGAAGCGAAGCCTTTGATGCCGCCTGTGCAGATATCACTAAATGCCCCTGACCAAAGGTAGATTTAACAATAGTGCCGTATTGGCGTCTTTTTGTTAACCTGCCCATTATTCATCGGTCACATAGCAACCGCTATGCTCCCTCTTCCTAATGAACAGTTTAAGCAAAAATACACCAACCTGCGCTTGAACAGATATTATTGAACACCCTCTAAATCATTACCAAATTATGAAACAAACAGTTAGCCGACTGTTGCTTGTCACAGCCATGTTCATACTGTGCCTGCCACTGGCGATGGCACAGGCCAAATGGACAGTAAGCGGCACAGTCACCGACCAAAACAACGAACCTCTGATAGGTGTCAGCATCACCTCCGGCAAAGACGCCGCCCGCATTGGCGCCACAACCGACATCGACGGCAAATACACCATCGTCGTACCCGCCGGAGCCACAATCAATTTCGCCTATGTTGGCTATGTGCCTCAGGACCTCAAGGCCGTCAACGGCACCCTCGACGTAGTATTGCAGGAAGACAACAAGACCCTCGACGAAGTAGTGGTAGTAGGCTACGGCGTGCAGAAAAAAAGCTCCGTAACAGGCGCCATCTCGCAGGTAAAGGCCGAGGACATACAGAACCGCACGGTTGTAAATCCTCAGTCCGCCCTTCAGGGCAAGACCGCAGGCGTACAGATCGTGTCGGCCTCCAACGCTCCCGGCTCGTCGCCGACGGTGCGCGTGCGCGGCTACTCGTCGAACGTGTCGTCCGACCCGCTTTATGTTGTCGACGGTGTGCGTCTGAGCGACATCAGCGGCCTCGACCCCAACGACATCGCATCTATCGAAGTGCTTAAGGACGCCGCCTCAGCCGCAATCTACGGTGCCGAGGCAGGCAACGGCGTGGTGCTCATCTCCACAAAGCGCGGCAAAGCCGGCCAGGGCAAGATCACCTACGACTTCCAGTACACCTCCGAACGCGTTGCCAAAGTACCCAAGATGCTCAACGCCGAGCAGTACATCGAGTATATGGCCGAAGCCAACACCTTCACCCTCGACCAGATGCTTCTCAACTGGGACGGCGTGACCAACACATCGTGGATCGACGAAACATTTGAAACCGGCCACATGCAGCGCCACAACCTCTCTTTCACCAACGGCAACGAACGCGGCAACTACTATCTGTCGCTGTCCTATATGGATAACAACGGTATTATCGGCGGCGACGCTGACCGCTACAGCCGTCTTACCGCAGCCATCAACGCCGAGTACGACATCAAGGACTGGCTCAAGGTAGGCACCACCAACCAGATCGAGAAATGGAACTCCCGCCAAGTATCGTCGAACAACGAATACGGCTCGGTGCTCACCTCCGTGCTTATGCTCGACCCCCTCACACCGTTCAAATATTCTCCGGACAATCTTCCCTCGCACATGGTACAGGCCCTGAACAGCGGCAAAGAACTTCTCACCGACAAGGACGGCAACTACTACTCGGTATCGCGCTGGCAGTCGGCCGAAAGCTACCACCCCTTCACCATGCGCGACAACACCGTGGCACGCCAGAGCGGATTCAACGTCAACGGTAGCATCTTCGGCGAGTTCAAGCCCGTCAAAGGCCTTGTAGTCACCTCGCGCCTCGGTTACCGCCTGTCAGCTTCCCGCAGCTCGTCGGTAGACCTTCCCTTCTACGGAAACGCCACCCAGAGCCGCGACTTCTTAGGCCTTACAGCGTCGAACTCCTCTACGATATACTACCAGTGGGAAAACTTCGCCAACTACTTCAAGACATTCGGCGAAAACACTATCAACGCCATGGTGGGTATGTCGTTCCAGGAATCGACATACGACTATACCCAGGGTAGCCTCAGCCCCAACGCCGAGGACGCCATCAAGAAACGCGACCCGCTCTTCTGGTACCTCAACTTCGGCTCTGCCTCCGCCACCAAGGGCGTGGGCGGCGAAAAGACCCGCTCCTCGAAGTACTCCTACTTCGGCCGCGCAAGCTACGAATACGGAGGCCGCTACCACCTTCAGGCCTCACTCCGTGCCGATGCAGCCGACCTCTCGAAGCTCCCCCTCACCAACCGCTGGGGTTACTTCCCCGCCGTGTCGGCAGGCTGGACACTCTCTGAAGAAAAGTTCTTTGAAGACATTCGCCACAAAGGCAACATCGACGTAATCAAGATCCGAGGCAGCTGGGGTCAGAACGGTAGCCTCGCAGCCCTCTCCGGCTACCCCTACAGCACCGACATGTCCCTTGGCGCTCTCTATCCTTTCTTGCCGGGCAACAACTACATCACCGGCTCTGCTCCCGCCACCATGGGCAACGACAAGCTCAAATGGGAAACTTCCGAACAGCTCAACTTCGGTATCGACGCCCGCTTCCTCCGCAACCGACTAAGCTTCAGCGTTGACTGGTTCGACAAAAAGACCAAGGACCTGCTTGTGAACGGCACCATACCCTCTCTCATTATCGGCGGCAACACCTCGCCTATGAACGCCGGTAACGTAAGCAACCAAGGCTGGGAAATCGAAGTGGGCTGGCGCGACCACGCGGGCGACTTCAACTACAGCATAAACGCCAACGTGGCAACGCTCAAGAACAAGGTAACCTACCTCGATCCCTCTATCCAGCGCATAGGCGGCACAAACTTCCACACCTCCACCATAACCTACTTCGAGAAAGGATACCCCGTATACTACTTCAGGGGTTACAAATTTGCAGGTCTTGACGAAAACGGCAACCCGACCTTCGCCGACCTCGACGGCAGCGGAACGCTCAACGACGGCGACATCACCTACATCGGCGACGCCATACCCGACGTGACATTCGGCCTCACCCTTACCGCGGCTTGGAAAGGATTCGACCTTACCGTGTTCGGCACAGGAGCTGCCGGCAACAAGGTGTTCAACTGCATCAACCGCGCCGACTTCCCCCAGTACAACAAGCTCAAAGAGATATTCTACGACAACCGCTGGACTGTCGACAATCCCAACGGCACCGTGCCTCGCGCCGGCGCTGCCAATATGGATAAATACCAGATTTCCGACGCCATGGTATACGACGGTTCATTCTTCAAAATCAAACAGATACAGCTCGGCTACGTACTCCCGGCCAAGTGGCTCAGAACAATCCGCATGAGCAACCTCCGCGTGTATGTGTCGCTCGACGATTTCTTCACCTTCACCAAATATCCCGGCTTCGACCCCGAAGTGGCTGTCAACGCCACATCAGGTATGGGCGTAGACAAAGGCTCGTACCCCAGCTCGAAGAAACTGGTACTCGGCGCAAGCATTCAATTTTAACCAATCTCGACCACGCTAATAATCATGAAAGTAAAACATATCATTATAGCGCTTGCCGCAGCGCTGTCGGTAGGACTCGCTTCCTGCGATGACAAACTCGACATACCCAAGCACGGCAACATGGGCGGCCAGGACGACTTCTACAAGACCGACGAACAGGCCATGCAGGCAGCAGCCTCCCTCTACAGCTCTTGGTCCGGCAACTACTACGACTGGTTCTTCCTCAAAAACCTTATATCCGACGATGCATGGACCGGCGGCGGCTCGCGCGGCGACAACGCCGACTATGAACGGCTCAACGAATACACCTTCGACACCGATCACGGCAGCATCAAAACAACCTACAAGAACCTCTATGCAATAATATACAATGCCAATCTCATAATCGAGAAAGTGGAGCCGGACACCCCGGTTAAGAAACGCGTACTCGCCGAGGCCTACTTCTTCCGCGCATGGGCACACTTCGAGCTTGTCACCCTCTGGGGCACGGCTCCGGTGGTTGACCATCTCCTTGCCAACGGAGAATACCACCAGCCCAACAGCACGCCCGAAGCGCTGTGGGCAATCGTGGAAAGCGACCTCACCACCGCTATCGAAATGAGCGCCCTGCCCTCGAAAGCCGACGTAAACGACAAGGAAACGACCATACGCATCACCCTTGAGGCGGCTCAGGCCATGCTTGGCAAGGCATACCTCTTCCAAGGCAAAGATGCTGACGCAGCCAAGATGCTCGACAAGGTAATCGATTCCAAGAAATACGACCTGTACCGTGGCGAACTCGACATGCTCCACCATGCCGCAGCCAACTCCTGCTGCGAATCAATCCTCGAAGCTCAGAAACGCAACGACCCCGAGCAAACATGGACGCAGTTCACTATGACATACCTTATGATGGGATGGCGCACCGCCCTTCTCAATGTCGGCGACCTTAGCCAATCTTTCGCTTTGGGCACTTACGGCTTCCTCAATCCCAAAAAGGATCTCTATGATGCCTTCGTAGCCACAGAGGGTGTCGACGGATACCGTCTTAAATCCACCATCCGCACCTACGAACAGCTCAACACTGAATACAATCTATCCCAGAAGTCCGGCGAACGCCTCGTAGGCCACGAAGGCGTGTTCAACTGGAAAAACCGCGCCCTCAAAGAAGACTGCATCATGGACGCCGAGTACTTCCAAGGCTTCCAGTACATCAATCTGCGTGTGATGCGCTACGCCGAGGTACTTCTCCTCGCCGCCGAGGCCCACATCAAGGGTGGCAGCGCCGCAAAAGCCGTGGAATACGTCAACATTATCCGCGAACGCGCCCGCCTCACCCCCCTCGGCTCGGTGACCCTCGAAGACATCAAGAATGAAAAGCGCCTCGAACTCTGCTTTGAAGCAGTACGCTTCCAGGACCTCGTGCGCTGGGGCGACGCCGAAAAAGTACTCGGCCAGCAGGGCAAACAAATTCCCGCATTTGTCGACGGCAAAGTAGTGCCTGCCGCATTCACCAACGCCACATTCGGATTCAAGCCCAAGCACAAACTTCTGCCGATACCCCGCGTGGAACTTGAGCTGAATTCCAATATGACCCAGAACGAAAACTGGTAAAAAACCTTAACACGAAAAACGATGAAAAAAATATATTTACTGTGGCTCCTGCCTCTGCTCTGCCTGCTGGCCGGATGCTCCGAAAATCCCATCGACGACCTCGGCGGAAAATACGACTATGTGAAGCGTTTCAACTTTGAAAACGCCGAAGTAGGCCAGACACTAAAACTCAAAAAAGGCTTCAAGGAGCTAAACATCGGCCTGTCGAACGCCCAGGGCGAAAAAATGGATCTCAAGGTATACCTCCGCGACTGGGTGCTGCAACCCGGCGCATACACGGTGGCCGAAAGCATTACCGACATAGACCTTGTGAAGAACTTCACCTTCATCGGCAGCACCGAAAACAATGAATATGTATGCTCCGAAGGCTCGCTGAACGTGGCAGTCGAGAACGGACTGTATAAAATCAACGGCATCTTCACCGACCGTGCCAACGAAGGCGCCCACCAGTTCGTAGTCAACTACAAAGGCAAGCTCGAATTCATAGTAGGCGAAGACGACCCCGAACCCAGCGGTTACAAGGTGACTATGAGCAAGCAGCAGGCCACCATACAGGATCCTGTCACCTACCAGCCCATACCTCTGCCCGGCCTCTCGAAGTATACCTTCAAGATTACCGACCCCGACGGCAACGACGCAGGCGCCATCGATGCTATCAATGCCACCGATGTCGATATCACAGCCCTTGCAGGAACATACAAAATCCAAGGCAACCCCGACAAGGCATGGCTCGTGGACAACGGCTGGACAGTACCCGACTGGGGCATAGCCGGAGGCACATACTTCGTGGCTCCCGACGGCAAGAAGCAGTACATCACCGGCGGCGAGTTGGCCATAGAGTTCGTTGACGGTATCAACGGCGAACAGCTCATCAATTTCGCAGGCTCGGCTCTGCCATTCATAAATGCCGACGGCACTCCCGGCGCCACCACCAACGTGTCGCTCAAATTCGCCGAAATGCTCACAGTATCCGGCACCGAACTGCGCGACCTCAAAATCAACAGCGCCGTTCTCGGACGCGAAGTGCCCTACTCGGTATTTCTCCCCGACGGCTACGACGGCACCAAGAGCTATCCCGTGCTGTACATGCTTCACGGCGCTGCCGGCAACAACAACGACTGGCTCCAGAACGGCATGGTATCGGCTTTCGCAGCATCTGCCGGACGCGACATGGTGGTTGTATGCCCCTGCGCCACACTCGACGGCTTCGACACCTTCTATATCAACAACTACGCCGGCAAGGGCGTGAAATACGAAGAGTTCTTCTTCACCGAACTCCTGCCCAAGGTAGAGGCTGATTTCAAAATCAAGCCCGGCAAGGAAAACCGAGGCATCTCCGGCCTGTCGATGGGCGGCTACGGCTCGCTCTACTACGGTCTTGGCCACGCCGACATGTTCTGCCACATATATGCCTGCAGCCCCGCCACATGGATAGAAAACACTCCCAACATCTACGAAATGATGTGGGTGCCCGGACTGCCCGGCATAACAGTGGAAATCGGCACCAAGGACTTCCTCTATGAGTCGGCCTGCGGATTCCGCGAAGCTCTCAAGAACTCGCAGATACAATGGGACTTCATCGAACGCGAAGGCGCTCACGACTGGGCTTTCTGGACTGCCTGCACCCCCAAAATCCTTAAAAAATTCTCTGAAATTTTCCCCGCTGAATAATTAACCAAGGGAAACGGAGCCTCAATTTACATGGTTTGCGGAATATCCGTAAATTGAGGCTCCGCTCCCCTTTTTCATACTTCGACTTTTCAACCAATCAATATCTCCATATGAAAAAATATCTCATACTCGGCGTTGCCATGTTAGGCGCTCTCGCCGCAAACGCCCAGCAGGCTCTCTGGGGAGCCGCTCCCGTGGTTTCACCCGAAATACACCCCGACAACACTGTAACGTTCCGCCTCAAGGCTCCGAAGGCCGACAAAGTGCAGGTGACAGGCGACTTCCTGCCCACACAGAAGATTAAGACCCCGTTCGGCGAGTTTGACGGCCCGGGCGTTGCCGACCTCGTGCAGAAAGACGGCGTGTGGGAATACACCACCACCGCACCCCTCGCACCCGAGCTGTACAGCTACACCTTCCTTGTCGACGACCTCAAGATTACCGACCCGTCGAACGTTCACCAGCTCCGCGACGTGGCAAGCGTCACCAACGTGTTCATAATCGGCGGCGACTATGCCGACTATTTCAAAATCAACGACGTACCCCACGGCACAGTGTCGAAAGTATGGTACAACAGCCCCTCGCTGGGTATGAACCGCCGACTCACCGTGTACACTCCTTCCGGATATGAGAAGGGCGACAAGCGCTACCCCGTGTTCTACCTCCTCCACGGCATGGGTGGCGACGAGAACGCGTGGACCGAGCTTGGCCGCGCAGCCCAGGTGCTCGACAATATGATTGCACAGGGCAAGGCCGAACCCATGATTGTGGTTATGACAAACGGCAACGCCGCCCTGCAGGCCGCTCCCGGCGAATCGAGCCTCGGCTTCGCCGCTCCGTCTATCCAGCTTCCCAAGACTATGGAAGGCTCTTTTGAAACACACTTCCCCGAAGTTGTGAACTTCATCGACAAGAACTACCGCACCAAGGCAACCAAAGACAGCCGCGCTATCGCCGGCCTCTCGATGGGTGGTTTCCACTCCATGCACATATCCAAGGAATATCCCGATATGTTCGACTACGTTGGCCTCTTCTCGGCGGCCATTATGCCCGACAAGAAAGTGAAATCGCCTATCTACGACAATATCGAAGGCAAACTCAAAGTGCAGTTCGACAAAAAGCCCGCTCTCTACTGGATAGCCATCGGCGACAAGGACTTCCTCTATCAGGCCAATACCGAATATCGCAAGATGCTCGACGACAAAGGCTACAAGTATGTATACCGCGAGTCGCCCGACGGCCATATCTGGAAAAACTGGCGAATCTATCTCACCGAGTTCGTACCCATGCTCTTCAAAAAATAAGACGGTACTATGACTAAACAGATTTTCACAGCGGCAGCTTGTGCAGCCGTGATGCTTTCGGCCTGCGGTCCCAAGACCCCGATGCTCGGCGAGGCACCTCTCGACGAGGTTATCGCCGCAATGACGCCCGAAGAAAAAGCCCGGCTCGTAATCGGCACCGGCATGGCCGGTATGGACAACGGCGACAGCGCCGTCGTAGGCGAAACCCGCAACATCGTTCCCGGTGCGGCCGGAACAACATATCCCATTCCCCGCCTCGGCATACCCTCGGTAGTGCTTGCCGACGGCCCGGCGGGACTCCGCATCAATCCTACCCGCGAAGGCGACAGCGCCACATATTACTGCACCCACTTCCCCATCGGAACCCTGCTTGCATGCACATGGGACACCACTCTTGTGGCCAACGTGGGCAAGGCAATCGGCAACGAGGTGCTTGAGTACGGTGCCGACGTACTTCTCGCCCCGGCTCTCAACATACACCGTAACCCCTTGTGCGGCCGCAACTTCGAGTATTACTCCGAAGACCCCGTAGTAAGCGGCGAAATAGCTGCAGCATACGTGCGCGGCGTGCAGTCGAACGGCGTCGGCACAAGCATCAAGCACTTTGCCGTCAACAGCCAGGAAACAAACCGCATGGGCAACGACGCCCGCCTGTCGGAGCGCGCCCTCCGCGAGATATATCTCAAAGGCTTCGAGATAGCCGTGAAGGAAAGCAAGCCCTGGACAGTAATGTCGTCGTACAACTATATCAACGGTGACTATGCCTCCGAGTCGGCCGAGCTGCAGACAGCCATGCTCCGCGACGAATGGGGATTCGACGGCATGGTAATGACCGACTGGTTCGGCGGCAAGGACGCAGTGGCCCAGATGAAAGCCGGTAACGACATGCTCCAGCCCGGATATGCCAAGCAGTACGAGCAGATAATGGAAGGCCTCAAAGACGGCAGCCTCGACGAGAAGGTGCTCGACCGCAACGTTAAGCGCATTCTCGAAATGATTATGCTCACACCGCGTTTCAAAGGCTATCAGTACACCAACAAGCCCGATTTGACGGCACACGCCGACGTGACACGCCGCAGCGCCACCGAGGGCATGGTGCTGCTCAAAAACGACAACAACGCTCTCCCGATGGCCGACGATGTGAAGAAAATCGCCGTCTACGGCTGCACGTCCTACGACTTCATAGCAGGCGGCACCGGCTCGGGCAATGTGAACCGCGCATACACCGTATCGCTGCTCGACGGTCTTAAAAACGCCGGATTCGTAACCGATACCGCGCTTCAGGCCGCTTATGAAAAGCACATCGCAGCCGAAAACGAGAAGAACAAACCCGAACCCGGGCGCTTCTCCGCTTTCATGCCCAAGAAACTTCCTGAAGAAATGCTGATTCCCGCTGCCGACCTCGCCCGTCAGGCAGAAGAATCCGACATAGCCCTTATAACGATAGGCCGCATGTCTGGCGAGTTCCTCGACCGCGAATCGGGCGACTTCTATCTCAGCGACAACAACCGCAAGCTCATCGACGACGTTGCCCGCGCCTTCCACGCCAAAGGCAAGAAAGTGGTGGTGGTTATGAACATCGGCGGAGTAATCGAAACAGCTTCTTGGAAAAACACCCCCGACGCCATCCTCTGCGCATGGCAGGGCGGACAGGAAGGCGGCAACAGCGTGGCCGACATTCTCACCGGCAAGGCAAACCCCAGCGGCAAGCTCACTATGACATTCCCGGTGCGCTTTGAGGACCACGCATCGTCTGCCAACTTCCCCATCGACATCAAGGCCAATGTCGACCTTACCAACAAGGAAGAGAAAGCCGAAGCCGACAAGGTGAAGTTTGTTGACTACACACCCTACGAGGAAGACATCTACGTAGGCTACCGCTACTTCGATTCCTTCGGCAAGGATATTTCCTATCCCTTCGGCTACGGCCTGTCGTACACCACCTTTGAATACGGCACTCCCGTGATTGCCGTGGTAGACGGCAAGTACGTGGTGAAGGTAGACGTCAAGAATACCGGCAAGGCCGACGGCAAGGAAGTGGTGCAGCTCTATGTCACCGCACCCGACGCCAAGGCAGCCAACAAGCCCGAAAAAGAGCTTAAAGCATTTGCCAAGACCCGCGAACTCGCTCCCGGCGAATCGGAAACCGTGGTATTGACCGTCGACCCGGCAACCCTCGCCTCCTTCGACGAAGCAGAATCCGCATGGGTAGTGGCTCCCGGCACCTACCGCTTCCTCGTAGGCGCATCCTCGCGCGACATACGCGGCGAAATGACCGCCGACGTGGAAGGCTCGCAGCAGAAGGTAGCCAGCCTGCTCAGCCCCAAAACAGAAATCAACCGTCTAACCCGCAACTAAGCATTTATGAAAAAACTAACAGCATCAGCCCTGATGCTCGCCATAGCCGCCGGCGCTGCCGCCGCTGAGCTTCCGGCATATCTCGACAAGACCAAGCCCATCGAAGAACGCGTCGAAGACGCCCTCTCCCGCATGACGCTTGACGAGAAGGTGAAGATGTGCCACGCCCAGAGCAAATTCTCCAGCCCCGGCGTGCCACGCCTCGGAATACCCGAAATCTGGATGAGCGACGGCCCACACGGCGTGCGTGCCGAAATCAACTGGAACGACTGGGGATATGCCAAGTGGACCAACGACTCCATCACGGCTTTCCCCGCCCTCACAGCGCTCGCTGCCACGTGGAATCCTGAAATGTCGGCCATCTACGGCAAAAACGTGGGCGAGGAAGCCCGCTATCGCGAAAAAGACATACTCCTCGGCCCGGGCGTGAACATATACCGCACACCCCTGAACGGTCGCAACTTCGAATATATGGGCGAAGACCCATATCTCGCAGGCGAAATGGTGGTGCCCTATGTAAAGGAGCTGCAAAAGAACGGAGTGGCTGCATCGGTAAAGCATTTTGCCCTGAACAATCAGGAGAAATGGCGCGGAAACATCGATGTAACCGTGTCTGACCGCGCGCTCTACGAAATCTATCTCCCGGCATTCAAAAAAGCCGTTATCGACGGCGGCGCATGGACTATCATGGGCGCTTACAATAAATACAACGGCCAGCACTGCTGCCACAACAGCCGCCTGCTCAACGATATTCTGCGCGGCGAGTGGGGCTTCGACGGCTGCGTGGTAACCGACTGGGGCGGCGCGCACGACACCCGCGAAGCCGCTCTCAACGGCCTCGACATAGAGATGGGCACATTTACAAACGGCCTTACCAGCGAAAGCGCCAACACCTACGACGAGTACTACCTCGGCAAGCCTTTCCAGAAGCTCATCGAGAGCGGCGAAGTGCCCGTAGAAGCCGTCGACAACAAGGTGCGCAATATCCTCCGCCTCATATTCCGCACGGCAATGAACCCCGACAAGCCTTTCGGAAGCATTGCCTCGCCCGAACACTACGCCGCAGCCAAAACCATAGGCGACGAGTCGATAGTGCTTCTGAAGAACAACGGCATACTGCCCTTGCAGGCCGACAAGTACAAAAACATACTTGTAGTCGGCGAAAATGCCACCCGCATGCTCAATCAGGGCGGCGGTTCTTCCGAACTTAAGGTGAAGGACATGGTTTCGCCCCTCGACGCCCTCAAGGCGCTCTACGGCGACAAAGTGAAATTCGCCACAGGATATGTGTCCGGCCCTGCCATATACAGCTTCCAGATGCCTATCCCGAAGAATGTCACCGACTCGCTCTTTAACGAAGCAACAACAATGGCCCGCGATGCCGACCTCATCATCTACATCGGAGGCCTTAACAAAAACGGTTTTCAGGACAGCGAGGCTACCGACCGCAAGGACTACAACCTGCCTTTCGGACAGGACAGCCTTATCAACGCCCTTATCGACATCAATCCCAATGTGGTGATAGCCAACATCTCCGGCAACGCCTATGCAATGCCTTGGCTCGACCGCGTGCCCGCCGTTATCCAGTCGTGGTATCTCGGAACGATGGGTGGCGCAAGTATGGCCGACGTGCTCAGCGGCAAGGTAAACCCCAGCGGCAAGCTGCCTTTCACCTTCCCCAAGCGCCTCGCCGACAACGGCGCGCACTATGCCGGCGAAAACTCCTATCCCGGCATAGAAACAGACCCGCAGCCTGTCGACCCCAACAATCCCTTCGCAGGCCATATGGGCGTGAAACCCGAACAGGAATACACCGACGACATTCTCGTAGGCTACCGCTGGCACGACACCAAGAAGATTCCCGCGATGTTCCCCTTCGGCCACGGTCTGAGCTACACCACCTTCAAATACGGCAAGCCCACGGTAAGCGCCAAGGAATTTGCAGGCGACGGCTCCATAACAGTGACCGTGCCTGTAACCAACACCGGCAGCATGGAAGGCAAGGAAGTGGTACAGCTCTATATATCCGACGAGAAATCATCACTGCCCCGCCCGCTCAAGGAGCTTAAAGGCTTCAGCAAGGTTTCGCTCGCTCCCGGAGCTACTGCAAACGTAGAATTTACCATCAAGGCCGACGACCTTAAATTCTTCGACGACAAAGCCCACGCATGGGTAGCCGAACCCGGTAAATTCAAAGCACTTATCGGTTCTTCCTCTACCGATATCCGTGCAACCGTTCCCTTCTCATTCAGATAACTCTAATCTCTGATACAGTAAAACACTCCGAAGCTGCGTCGTATCGCTTACGCCGCAGCTTCTTTTTGTCCCTGTCGCACAACTGTGCCACAACCGTTCCCTAATGAAAAAGCCTGTACCGGGCGATTCCGGCACAGGCTTTACTACAAATCGGTTGCAGATACTATCGCACCATCACTTTAACAGTTTGACCACCGACTGTCACGAGGTAGATTCCGGCAGATACCTCCACACGAGTATCGCCTTCACGATTGTAAATCACGCGACCGTCAACCTGGGTTATGCTGACACACTTGGAGGCTGCACCCTCTACTACGATGCAATAGCCATCGACATATACCTTAACTCCGGCGGAGAGGTCTTCTATGCCGGTGGTTTCGATAGTGATCGGTTCCGATATTTCAGATTCGCCACGGTCGAAAACGGTCGTCACATGGTAGGTATGCGATTTCTCATTGGAAACAACATCGACATACGAATTAGACGTAATCGGCCTGTCGTTTACTTTAACGTTGTCGCGATATACATTATATCCCAGATGTTCAAGAGTGCACTCGCCGCCTGCAGGGCTATAGGTAACATCATCAACCATCAGCATATAAGAACCCTCGCCACACGAGCGTATTGCGAAATAGCGTGTTCCTGCAGGAAGATCAGCTGTAAATTCAGTCCAGTCGGCAGGGACTTCCTGAACCTTGACAGCCGTTTCAAAACTTGATATTTCGGCATCTGTTGTAGAATACAATATTTCAATCCATTCTGGATATTCGCCGGAGTAGCTTTTGGCCCAGAAAGATATGGTCTGCATATCGCCTGAAAGCTCGGGCGAGACAGCCCAGTCGTCAGACTGCCAGTCGTCGTAGCGGAAGAGCGCCGCAAGGTACTTGGATCCGCTATGAGCGGCAAACGAGGCATTAAAGCCATCGGCACTGCTATCGAACACGAAGAACGACGCCTTAGTTTGTCCTGCAGTAATGCCGGGCACGTCCAGACCATCAAACGAACCTACCGGCTCGCCGTCGTTATCGATAAATGTCCAGCCGGCATACCCGTGTTCCCACGATGTTGCAGATTCCAAATCATCGGATATCGGATCGAGGGGGAAGTCGCGACGATCGACAGCATTCCACGTCAAGGCATTGCCTGATGCCTCGTTCTTTCCGTCAAGACCTGTAACAATAGGCAGGTTGCTCTTCTTGCGTACTACCGTTATCGGCTCGGTAGCATTGTTGGCAGCATTTTCATCGGCAGCATAGCGGACAACAGCCGAGTACTCGGCATACTCATCGACCACGCCTATGGTCTGAGCGAATTTAAGAGTCACAGCATCACCAGCAGATACCGCGTCTACTTCCTTGGTATCTACCACTGCGCCATCTCTGAGAAGATCGACTGATGCTCCCTTGCATTCAAGAGCGCCATTATTTTCCACAACAGCAAGGACATCGAACTTTTCATTCGCGGCAACTTTAGCCGGACCTGATATAGCCACACCGAGGTCATACTTGTAGTCGTCTCTGATTTCTATGCGGTCGTATATATTGTAAAGGTGCGAGCGTAGCACGCCTCCCACGCGTATAATCACATCTTTGCCTTTGTAGGCCGAAAGATCTGTCTTGACCCGGTTCCAACCGTTTCGCGGCAGGGAATAACCGGCGTAACTTTCGAGTACTTTTTCCTCATTGTCGCATATCACAGAAACTTCTGTAAGATTATAGCAGTTATCGGCCACCTTGAAGTCATAAAAACTCAGAACGGGATAATCACCGGATATGTGAATCTTGCCTGTCGAAATATATGTCTTGGTTCCGATTGCGTCCGCATTGTTCATATGCTCTATCACAAAGAATGTGTCATCACCATCAACAGCTTCCATCACATATCCGAAGGAATCGTAGCTCTCAAGGGTGAAGTTTCCGTGATATGCCGTGGTGGCGCCGGCCGACATCAGGTAGTTTTCCACAGATTGCTCATCGCTGTAGCATATCGGCATTTCGTAAGCTTCACCCACAATAACCTTGGCCGCGATAGCGCCTCCTGCAACCATTCCGCTGTTCACAGGCTCGATGGCGAGATAATAGAAACTCTGCTCGCTCGGCAACTGCGGCGGCGTATATGTGAACGTGGTTACTGTCAGTGGCTCGGCATTGAGTTTTTCGTCAAAATAAAGTTGACCATTCTCTTCTTCAACGGTATAGATATTATATGTAATCTTATTTCCGGGTGGTAGAAGATTACCGTCGGCATCGGTTGTCACAGCCTCCCAGTCGAGTTTGATTGTCTTGCCGTTGATAAGCCTCATATCAGTATAAGCCACACTCGCCGGCACTCTGGGGCCGATATAGGCACTTGCCGATGCTGAAATACCCTCACTTCCTGCAACATACGGCACGAAGGTGTAAGCATAAGTTTCGGGGGCTTCCACTTGGTCGGTAAAGCTGAGTTTTTCACCGGCGGCACCTTCGAGCGTCTTGATTTCCGTATCGTTTCGGAATACTTTCACTGAAACCTTGCCAGAAATAGCATTGCCTGCCAAATCGACCTTGGGCGCGGCGAAAGATATTGAGGCGCTAAGGGCGCCTTTTGTGTCGGGCCTGATGGATATTGCAGTGCACTCGCCGGGAGCTGTAGGATTCATCGGACTTCCTACCTCGTAGCTGTTGACAATAAGCCTGTTCCTGTCGGCGTCTGAGAGGGCGTGGAATCCTATATGGTACTTTCCTGTAACGGAAGGACGCAGCAGCGCCTTAAGTTCCATTACCTCATCTCCATAGCAGGCAAGCTCGGTAGGCTCGATAAGGGCTATCGACATATCGGCAGCCGTTGCACCCATTCCGCACTTGACTTCGATTCGTTCAGGATAAAGAGCGGAACCATAAGCATAAGCTTTGAACTGATAAATCTTGCCCGACTCCAAATTTAACGCCGGACTCATCAGCCAGTCATCGGCAATATTGGTTTCGTGATATTTGTATTGTGCCGAATATGAGTATTCCCACGTGCGGCCATCATCGTTGGCATCCAGCACATTGTGTTGACCAAATAATGTTTCGCCGTCCGCGGCTGTAAAATCAATCACCACAGGGGCGCTGTAGGAGCCAATGCCTATCACATTAGAATCTGTAGAATCCGACGTTTTGTCGGCGTACACTGCCCTGACCGAGTAATACAGATTTACATATACTCCGCTTGGCTCGGGATAATCGCAAGTCCACGAAGTTGCGCTTATGCCCTTGGCAAGTTCTTTGCCACCGGCATCAAGAACTGTGTATGTTATTGCCGCAGGGTCGATGTATCCGCCATCGGCAGATTCTGCCACGGCAGTCCAGCTAAGCGACGATTTCCCGCCATCCCAAGCAAGCGACACCTCTGCCGGGGCCGCCGGAACTCCTTTGCCTACAAAGCACGAGGCCTTTACACGAGGAGAAGAGCCTACTGCGTTGGCTGCTGTCGCCTCAAAATACACCATTCCTGTTTCGGCCATTGCAAAAGTCTTTGTAACTATCTGCCCGGCTGTGGCCGTGCCTTTTAACAGTTCAGTTCCGCCCGACGTCACAGCATAGTCGAAAGTCTGCCCGGCAGCCGATGTGCCGTCGAACAACGTTTCCGGCATAGCGAGCGATATATCAACGTCCATAGCGCCTTTCGCACATGTAGCAGTCATCTTGGGAGCAGCCGGAGCTTTATCTTCGGCAAGCGGCTTGGCTATATAAAGCGAAAGCACCTGTTCGCCGTCGGCAAACTCAGTCACTATCGAGGTAGCACCCGTGGCAAGGTCTATTTCATAAAGGCCGCCTTTATCATCTGTACCATAACTCATCAGGAAAGTATTGTCGATGTCGTTGACACAACCGCCTGCGGCATAGTCGGTATATGCCTCTGTCTGCGCCACAAACTCAATGCCACCTGTAGCCTTGTCTATTTTGTAAAGCTTGGCTTCTTTGTCCACACCATAGAACTGGCCGTCTTTCGTAACACCGATAGCGGCCATATCGTTATCACCGGGAGATATGACGGAAGACGTCATATGCTCGTAGTCGCCTATGCCCCAGTGTATCGACTCCATATCAGCGTCATAATAGTACCCGTATACCTGCTTTGTCGAAGGATCAAACACAGCCAGCCGCGACATACACGAATAATCAGGCGCACCTTCGTCGGTAAGCTGGCTCCATGTTTCAGTATCGAAAGTAGCGACATAAGGAAGATAGTACAAACCTGCTATGCCACTATTGTAGACAGCGGTAAAAGTGCCGTTTCCATCGTCAACGGCTCCAAAATCCATAGCATAATCAAACGATAAAAGACGCTCGAAGGAAGCACCGGCAGATGTCGGAACGGTATACACGCCATACGCATAGGTGCCATAGTCCCACGAATCGGCATAAATTACCACGCCGCGCAGGTTTACCATACTTGAAACCGCCTTGGTCGGCGAGAGGCGTTTTGCCTTGCTCCGGCGCGGGCAGCACGCACTATTCCCGGTCTTTTTACTTTGGGCATCGCAAGCGACCCCGATTTTTTCGCTCGGTCGAGTTCTTTTGTCACAGAAACGCCGGACGCTGATTTGGCTGTAACTCTTGGTGGAAGAGGAACCGCCGCAGTGCTTGCTGCACAAAGCAGAAGCACCGAAAGCACAAGTGAAAATGGTTTTAGCATAATGTAAAAATCTGGTCAAATTTTGGTTAAATCTAACTATCCCGCAAATTTAGCCACGACAACCCTTTTTCACAATGCAAATTCCACCGATATATCAATTAATACGGCTATTTGAAACATAGCAACCCCATTATGAACGCAGCGGCAATCTTTTGTACAAGACTGCCGCTGCTGATATTATGAAATGAGGGGGATTAGACCTGTCGGCCTCCTATGAAATGGGCTGCAATGAAGGGAGTGGTATACGCATACGGTATGAACGCGAGCGAGGGCACAGGCCGCGTGACGATGAACGACGCGCGCTTGCCAACGGCTATCGAACCAAGCTCGCTGCCCAGTCCCATGGCGGCGGCACCGTTGAGGGTGGTTGCCACAAGGGCTTCGCGCGGAGTCAGCTTCATCTTGATGCACGCAAGCGCCATCACCATGCGCATATCGCCCGACGGCGACGACCCGGGGTTATAGTCGCTGGCCAAAGCCACGGGCAGACCGGCCTCGACGGCGGCTCTTGCCGGGCCATAAGGCATGCCGAGGAAGAACGAGGCTCCCGGAAGCATGGTCGGAATGGTGTCGCTTTCACGCAAGGCGGCTATTTCGGCAGCCTCCATACGCTCGAGATGGTCGACAGACAAAGCTCCGTGGCGTATGCCTACCTGCACACCACCCGAATTGGCAAGCTCGTTGGCGTGTATCTTAGGCCTTATGCCGTAGCGTGCGGCGGCCTCGAGTATGCGCCCGGTATCTTCCACGGTGAAGAATCCTTCGTCGCAGAACACATCGACATACTCGGCAAGCCCCTCTGCTGCCACGGCAGGGAGCATCTCGGATATCAGCATATCCACATAGTCGCCACGCCGGCCGGCATATTCGCGCCCTACGGCATGCGCGCCGAGAAAGGTCGCCTTAACAGCCGCCGGAGTAGCCTCCTTGATCCGCGCTATCACACGGAGCATCTTCAGCTCGTCGGCGGTATTAAGCCCGTAGCCGCTCTTTATCTCCATGGCGCCCGTGCCCTTGGCTATCATTTCGCCGACACGCTCCATAGCCTGCCGGAAAAGCTCGTCCTCCGAAGTTTCGTGGAGGCGGTCGGCAGAGTTGAGTATGCCTCCGCCACGGCGTGCTATTTCTTCGTAGCTGAGGCCGTTGATTTTGTCTAGAAACTCGCCGTCGCGGCTTCCGGCGTACACTATGTGGGTATGCGAGTCGCAGAACGACGGCAGCAGCATTCCACCGGCGGCGTCGAACACCTCGCCCGAGGCATAGTCGGCCTCGGCAAGCTCCGACATCGGCCCGAAACGCGATATCAGCCCGTTTTCCACCAAGAGGTAGGCATCAGCCAGCTCCCCGCAACGGGCTTCCATATCCTTTCCGGCAAGGCGGTCATATTCGCCCGGAATGATGCCTTGGATTGATGCTATGTTTACTATCAGCATTGCGCAAGAAATTCGACAGATGCGGCAATATGCGGGTACATCACGGTGTCATCGACTATGAAGGGCACCACCTTGCGATACTCCTCGTAGAGTTCTTCGACACGGGACGACGACTTTGCCGGGCGGCGGAATTCAAGAGCCTGCGCGGCATTCATCAGCTCGATAGCGAGTACGCGGCGAGTATTGTCGACAACCCGCAGCAGCTTGGTGGCGGCGTTTGCGCCCATAGAAACATGGTCTTCCTGCCCCTGCGACGAAGGGATGGTGTCGCAGCTCGTGGGCCAGCACAAGCCCTTGCTTTGGTTCACAACCGATGCGGCGGCATACTGCGGTATCATAAACCCGCTGTTGAGGCCGGGACGCGCCACAAGGAACGAAGGCAGGCCGCGTGTGCCGGCTATCAGCTTGTATGTGCGGCGCTCCGATATGCTCGACAGCTCAGTAAGAGCCACGGCAAGGAAGTCCATCGGCATGGCTATAGGCTCGCCGTGGAAGTTGCCGGCAGAAACTATTATGTCCTCGTCGGGGAACACGGTCGGATTGTCGGTAGGGCTGTTGATTTCGTCTTCGAGCACCGACCACACGTATTCCAGAGTATCGCGCACGGCGCCATGCACCTGCGGTATGCAGCGGAACGAATACGGGTCCTGCACGTGTTCTTTGGGACGCGCTATAAGGGAGCTTCCCTTAAGCAGGGCGCGCATATGGGCGGCAACCTCTATTTGTCCGCGATGGTGGCGCACTTCGTTCACCTCGGGGCCGAACGGCTCTATACGCCCGTCAAAAGCATCGAGCGACATCGCCGCAATCTCGTCGGCCTGTTCGGCAAGACGCCGCGCCTGAAGCAGGCACCACACGCCGTAGGAACTCATAAACTGTGTGCCGTTGAGCAGTGCCAAACCTTCTTTCGACATCAGGCTGAGCGGCTCCATGCCTTTCTCGGCAAGCACCTCGGCAGCCGGGCGCACCTTGCCCTCGTATTCCACCTCGCCAAGACCGAGAATCGGCAGCGAGAGGTTGGCAAGCGGCGCGAGGTCGCCGGAGGCTCCGAGCGAGCCCTGGGTGTACACCACGGGGAGTATGTCTGCATTGAAGAAGTCGACAAGACGCTGCACCGTTGCGAGCTGCACGCCCGAGTTGCCATACGACAACGACTGTATCTTGAGAAGCAGCATCAGGCGCACCACAGGAGCGGGCACGCGCTCGCCCAGGCCGCAGGCATGCGACATCACAAGGTTTTTCTGAAGCTGGGCAAGATCGTCGGAATTAATCGAAATGTTGCACAGCGAGCCAAAACCGGTATTGATGCCGTATACAGGCTCGCGGCAGGTGCTGATTTTATCATCGAGATACTTGCGGCAGCGCTCTATGCGCCGCTTGGACTCCTCGCTGAGAACCAGCGTGGCTTTCTCGCGAAGTATGGTGCCTACGTGCTCTATGGTGAGCCTTTCGGGAGATATGTAGTGTGTCATGACAATGCGTTTTCTATTAATGAATCATCGGCAAAATTAGGCAGAGTGACTTCCAGCAGCGGAGTCCGCTCCATCTCGCGACGGATAGCGTCGACAGCTCCGGCATTTCTGGCCCAGCTTCGGCGGGCTATGCCGTTGTTGACGTCCCAAAGGAGCATCGATTTTATACGGCGGGAGGCTTCGTCGGAACCGTCGATAACCATTCCGAAACCACCGTTCATAACTTCACCCCAGCCTACTCCGCCACCGTTGTGGAGCGACACCCAGGTGGCCCCTCGGAAAGAGTCGCCTATGACGTTCTGCACGGCCATATCGGCGGTAAAGCGCGAGCCGTCGTATATGTTCGAGGTTTCTCGGAAGGGCGAATCAGTGCCCGACACATCATGATGGTCGCGGCCAAGCACCACGGGCGCGGAAATCTCTCCGCGGGCAATGGCGTTGTTGAAGGCGATGGCAATCTTTGTGCGTCCTTCCGAATCGGCATACAGTATTCGGGCCTGCGAGCCTACAACGAGCTTGTTGGCCCCGGCTTCCTTTATCCAGTGGATATTGTCGTCGAGCTGCCCGCAGATGTCTTCGGGAGCTGTGGCGCGAATTTCTTCCAGCACACGGGCGGCAATACGGTCGGTAGCCTCAAGGTCGGAAACCTTACCCGATGTGCATACCCAGCGGAAGGGGCCGAAACCGTAATCGAAGAACATCGGACCCATAATATCTTCAACATACGAAGGATAGCGGAAACGGCCGTTTTCACCGGCCACGTCGGCTCCCGCGCGCGATGCCTCGAGAAGGAAGGCATTGCCGTAGTCAAAGAAGTACATTCCCGCTCCGGCAAGCTTGTTGATAGCAGCCACTTGGCGTCGCAGCGACTCCTGCACACGCTTCTTGAACTCGGCAGGGTCTTCGGCCATCATAGTCTTAGCCTCCTCAAACGACAGACCGGCAGGATAGTAACCGCCTGCCCACGGGTTATGCAGCGAGGTCTGGTCGGAGCCAAGCTCCACCTCTATGCCGTCGGCAGCAAGACGCTCCCATAGGTCAACCACATTTCCGAGATATGCCAGCGACACGGCCTCGCGGTTTTCGCGAGCCTTGAGGGCGCGTGCTATAAGCTCGTCGAGCGAAGTATACACCTCGTCGACCCAGCCTTGGCTGCGGCGGGTTTCCACCGCTTTCGGATTTATCTCGGCAACGATAGTCACCACGCCCGCTATGTTGCCCGCCTTGGGCTGCGCTCCCGACATTCCGCCGAGTCCGGCTGTGACAAAGAGCATTCCGCCAAGGTCGGTACGCCCGGGGCGCAGATGCTTGCGCCCTGCGTTGAGGACGGTGATAGTGGTGCCGTGCACTATGCCCTGCGGCCCAATGTACATATACGAGCCGGCTGTCATCTGCCCGTACTGGCTCACACCCATGGCATTGAAGCGCTCCCAGTCGTCGGGCTTGGAGTAGTTGGGAATCACCATGCCGTTGGTCACCACCACCCTCGGAGCACCGGGGTGCGAGGGAAAGAGCCCCAGCGGGTGGCCTGAATACATCACAAGGGTCTGCTCGTCGGTCATCTCGCTAAGATAGCGCATGGCAAGCAGGTACTGTGCCCAGTTTTGGAACACAGCGCCGTTTCCGCCGTAAGTAATCAGCTCGTGGGGGTGCTGGGCCACGGCGGGATCGAGATTGTTCTGTATCATCAGCATGATTGCCGCCGCCTGACGCGAACGCGCCGGGTAAGCGTCAATCGGGCGGGCATACATATCGTAGTCCGGGCGGAAACGGTACATATAGATGCGGCCATATTCGCGCAGCTCCTTCACAAATTCGGGTGCGAGTTCGGCATGGTGCCGCTCGGGGAAATAACGCAGGGCGTTTTTCAACGCAAGCTTCTCCTCCTCTGGGCTGAGTATCTTCTTACGCTTGGGGGCGTGGTTCACCTCCGTGTCGTAAGGTTTCGGAGCGGGTAGCTCGGCAGGAATGCCGGCCCTTATCGCTTCCTTAAATTCTATTTCGGTCATGAGTGCTTATTTTATCTTGTTTTCAACAATTGCCAGTATCTCCGATTCAGCGTCGGCCGCCATAGCTGCCAGCTCCTCTCCGCGCGAGGTAAGCTTATCAGCCGCTTCGCGGTCTTTAAGCGATGCCGCATTGATTTTAACATTGAGAAGTGCGCCACGAACTGCCGCGCGAGCTGCCAAAGCACCCACGCCGGCATCACTTGCCGATGCCGGATTGCCATTCTCGGCCATAGCCTTCAACAAGGCAAACGCCTCATAGGAGGTTTCTGCTGTGCGCAGCGGCACCTGCGTGGCATAAAGCGTTGCCGCCTCCATAGCCTCGTCGCGGGCGGCCTTTTCAGCCTCCGTTCCCTTCGGCATTGCAAAAACAGCCATTATGCGGTTGAACGACTCCGTGTCCTCGTCGACAAGATAGAGCAGACGCTCCATCAGAGCCTGTCCCTGCTCGGCATAATCAGAAAATTCTTCCCATCGCTCGTCCCAACCGGCCTTGTGCGAGGACAGATTGGCCACCATAGCACCCAAGGCGGCACCAAGCGCTCCCATATACGCCGATATCGAGCCTCCGCCGGGAGCGGGCGACTCCGACGCAGTTTCCTCGGCAAAGCCACGCAAGGTCATGCCGACAAGCTTCTCGCGACTCTCCTGACCGGCAGTGAGCATATATTCCACCACTTTCTCAGCCGGTTCAAAAGGCTTAAGCTCGTCGAGTCCCATGCTCTTGACTGCGATACGCACTATCTCGTGTTCAGGAATGCCGAGGGAGCGCTGCTGACGGCGCAGGAAATATTTTCCGGCCTCAACAAGAGCTTTCTTAGGAACAAGACCCACGATCTCGGTACCCGTCACACGTATTCCGCGTTCGCGGGCAGCCCTGCTTACTTCCTCAAAGGCCACATGGAGCGGTGTAGCCGAAGTGTCTGTAATATTCATCGACACCTGAGCTATTCCGTATTCATCGATAAACCACCCGATAGCCTTAGTACCCTTGAGAGTGCCGGGAATCATCACGGGCTTGCCGTTCTCGTCCTTCAGCGGTTTGCCGGTAAGCTTGCCGCCTTCACGGGCAGGGCGTCCCTTCTCGCGCACATCGAACGCTATCGCGTTGGCGCGACGTGTCGAAGTCGTATTAAGATTAAAATTAACAGCTATCAGGAAGTCGCGCGCACCTACAGCCGTTGCACCGGTGCGAGCTGCCGCCTCGTCGAAAGGACGGTCGCCGAAATCGGCTCCGTCGGCCATGCCGAGGCGCTGCGGCAATGCTTCGTACTCGCCTGCGCGGCACACCGCCAAATTCTTGCGTCCGGGCTTCAGGGCGGCAGCCTCATAGCAGTATGTGGGCACGCCAATCTCTGTAGATATGCGTTCGGCAAGCTTTCGAGCCAAGTCTGCACACTCCTCGAGCGTCACGCCCGCCACAGGTATCAGCGGGCACACATCGGTAGCGCCCATACGGGGGTGAGCCCCATGATGATGGCGCATATCGATAAGCTCTGCGGCACGGCGCACACCTTGAAATGCCGCCTCCACCACAGCCTCGGGAGTTCCCACAAAGGTCACCACTGTGCGATTAGTTGCAGCTCCGGGATCCACATCAAGGAGTTTGACACCTTCTACCGCTTCAATTGAATCTGTAATACTTTTGATTACAGCCATATCGCGCCCCTCACTGAAGTTGGGCACGCACTCTATTATACGTTGTTCCATGGCAAGTTGGTTATTCACTAATGCAAAAATAGCGAAATTCCCCAAGCCCGCAAAATTAATTAGGTGGGCAGGTGGTTAGGTGGGCAGGTGGCGCGCGCCGGCGGTCGCACGTAGGGTCGCGATATATCGCGGCCCGGCAGGCGGACGGCGGAAGGGCGGGCTGCGGTTTATCGCCGCCCTGTGCCGGGTGGGAATAAAAAAAAGACCCGGAGGGCTGCTGCCTTCCGGGCCTGAGAGGGGGCGGTTACCTACTTTCCCACTTTCGCAGTATCATCGGCGTGGCGAGGTTTAACTTCTCTGTTCGGAATGGGAAGAGGTGGAGCCCTCGCGCTATTGCCACCTTGGTTTCGTTCCGCGTCTGTTGCAGCCTGTCTGCGCAGCCGACGCTGTGTAAGGTGAAAAAAGAGTCTGGAAGCCGGGCGCCTCGCGGCGCGCCAGAAACTTGCGGGCTTGAATCAGGCCGACGGGCCTTGCCTTGTTTTTGTCTTTTTTTGGGGGGGTGTCCCCCGGAAAGGGTTCGGGTGATTAGTATCGCTCGGCTGTGACGTTACCGCCTGTACACCTGCGACCTATCGACGTCATCGTCTCTGACGACCCTTGTGCGGAGATCTTATCTTGAGGGGGGCTTCGTGCTTAGATGCTTTCAGCACTTATCCTGGCCAGACGCGGCTACCCGGCGGTGCCCCTGGCGGGACAACCGGCACACCGGTGGTCTGTCCGACACGGTCCTCTCGTACTAGTGTCGGGGCCTCGCAAATCTCCCGCGCCCACAACAGATAGGGACCGAACTGTCTCACGACGTTCTGAACCCAGCTCGCGTGCCACTTTAATAGGCGAACAGCCTAACCCTTGGGACCTTCTCCAGCCCCGGGATGTGACGAGCCGACATCGAGGTGCCAAACCACTCCGTCGATATGAGCTCTTGGGAGGGATCAGCCTGTTATCCCCGGAGTACCTTTTATCCTTTGAGCGATGGCCCTTCCATGCGGAACCACCGGATCACTATGCTCTAGTTTCCTACCTGATCGACTTGTCGGTCTCCCAGTCAAGCGCGCTTGTGCCATTACACTCTCCGGCCGGTTACCAATCGGCCTGAGCGCACCTTTAGAAGCCTCCGTTACTCTTTTGGAGGCGACCACCCCAGTCAAACTACCCGCCAAGCAGTGTCCTCCCTTAGGGAGTTAGAAGCCAAATGTGCGAAGGTCAGTATTTCAACGCCGGCTCCCCGGACACTGGCGTGCCCGTTTCGCTGCCTCCTGACTATCCTACACATCGCACACCCGGCCCCAGTG